>Ga0207878_100035_pt1 | contig 240014 bp, 225 predicted proteins | sample LinPmetageLP41_FD_184053 | JGI IMG/M metagenome (GOLD analysis project Ga0207878, IMG submission 184053) | Marine viral communities from the Pacific Ocean - LP-41 (SPAdes) | ecosystem: Environmental > Aquatic > Marine > Oceanic | place: Pacific Ocean | collected 2010-08-27
CGCCCCGCCGCCAGCCGATCAGGCTGGTTCAACCAGCATTCGACCTACCATCTCCATATGCAGAGCATGGCAGAACCAGTTGCAGTAGTACCAGTGCATACCCACTTTGTCGGCGACAAAGGTAACTGACGCAGTTTGCTGTGGGCTGATTTCCATGGAGACACCATGGTTCACCATACAGAAACCGTGGGTAACGTCTTCGATCTGGTCCAGGTTGGTGATGATTACGGTAACCTCATCGCCCTGTTTTACCTTGAACTCGTTAATGCCATAGGCTGGCGCTACCGAGGTCATGTAAACCCGGACTTTATTACCATCACGGATAACCTTGTTGTCGGTTTCCAGATTGATTCCATCCTTTTTCGCCATGGCGGTGGTGCCGGCAAAGAAAGGATCATCCCGTTTCCAGATTTTCCGGGTACGGATCTGATCACGGCGTGCCATGGTGCAGTCATGCGGTTCTGCGAAGGTTGGGCCATCGTGCACCAGTTTCATTTCTTCACCGGAAATATCGATCAGCTGATCGTTTTCCGGATGCAGTGGGCCAACCTGCAGGAAGCGGTCTTTGGAGAACTTGCACAAAGCAACCAGCCACTGGCCATCAGCTTCGCTAGTTTCGCACAGCGAGGCATGAATGTGACCAGGCTGATACTGCACATCCAGTTTCTGCTTGATGTAGTTAACCTTTTCACCTTTATAGGCACGTACCGCATCGGCCATATTCCACTTCACGACCTGACTGTCGATAAACAGTGTGGTGTAGGCATTGCCACGACCATCGAAGGTAGTGTGCAGCGGTCCAAGGCCCAGTTCCGGTTCTGCAGCAATGGTGTCACGCGGATCTTTGATTTTGCCGTTAAACAGGTCTGGCAGTCTGGCAATTTCGATCATGGATACAGTTGGTGACAGCTTGCCGTTGGCAATAAAGTACTTGCCATCGGATGAGGTGTTACAGCCATGCGGGTTTTTCGGCACAGGAATATAACGGGTAAACTGGCTGTCTTTGTCGCCTTTTTTACGGCCATCCAGCACCGGTACTTTAGAGTCGCCCAGAGTGGTGAATTTACCGGCTTTAACCGCTTTTTCTGCAGCCTGGATATCAAATACCACAACCCAGTCACGTTCATTACGCATCATGCCGCCCAGATCATAGGCTTTTTCTGAGTTGTAACAGGTGGAGGCAGCAAAGCGGCCGGTGTAGTCGGCATCACAGTTGTCCAGGTTACCGTCAACCATAATCTGAAATGCCATTTCCATGCTTTCTGCATCAATGACGTTAAACATGGTGTAGCTGTAATCAGCCTGCAAATCGAAATGCTTGCCATCGTTCGGATGTGGCATAACAAATTCAGCATTAGCAAACACATACTTGGTGTACGGTACTTTCTGCAGACGCAGCCCGTGGATAGCCTGAACATTAGGCACGGTCAGCATCTTGTCACACTTCATAATATCCAGGCGGATACGGGCTACACGGCTGTTGGCTTTATCGTTGATAAAAACGTATTTGCCATCGTATTTGCCATCTTTCATGGAGATGTGCGGATGGTGACAGTCACCATTCAGGAACTTCGCACTGTCACCCATTACGGCCTTACTTTCGTTGGTGATGCCCCAGCCGGTAGCCGAGTCGATATTAAATACCGGAATCCGCATCAGTTCGCGCATGGATGGAATACCCAGTACGCGGACTTCGCCCTGGTGACCACCACTCCAGAAGCCGATGTAATCGTCCAGCTCACCTGGCTCTACATGGTATTTCTTTTTGGCGTCCTGAGCGGCAGCGGCAAAGGCCTCGCGGCTCATTACTGCAGAACCCAGGCCGGCTGCGCCGACCAGTGCCGCACCGGCACCACTCAGAGCACTGGCACCGAGAAATCCGCGGCGGCTTAGCCCGGTTTTTTCTTTTCCGGGTACATTTTTATTGCTGTCATCTGTCATGGTCTATCTCCTTGAACAAGATTGGCTTCTTCAGTTTTGCGGATCCATCTGTACCACCGGGATACGCTGTGGAACGGGTTTATTTCTTTGCTGTTTTTTACGTTTAGCAACCAGTGGCGGACATTTATGATCGTTGTGATATGTCATCTGGCAATCGAGGCAGTAGTGACATTCGTTATGATTAATATGCCCATCGGGGTGAATGGCCTGTATCTCGCATTCATTGGCGCAGAGCTGGCAGGGCTGGCCACATTCTTTGCGGCGTTTCAGCCAGTCGAACAGGCGGGCTTTACTTGGTATTGCCAGGGCAGCACCCAGAGGACAGATATAACGGCAGTAGACTTTGCGCGTAAAAATATTGATAACCAGCAACAACACAGCGTAGAAAACAAAGCCCCATTCGCGGCTGAATTTGAGCATGATGGCGGTTTTAAAGGGTTCCACTTCGGCATATCGTTCTGCGGTAGAAAGTGACTCCAGAGACAGCCCGAATAAACCCAATAAAATAATGTATTTAACGGCCCATAAGCGTTCGTGCAAAGCAAAGGGCAATTCATACTGGCGGATTTTTAATTTACGGGCGGCTTCGTTAATCAGCTCCTGCAGAGCACCGAACGGACACAGCCAGCCGCAGAATACTCCCCGTCCCCAGAGCAGGATGGTGGCTGCGGTAAATGCCCAGAGAATAAATATAACGGGATCGCTGAGAAACAGCTCCCAGCGGAAGCCCTGCATCAATGAATGAACAAAGGTCAGTACGTTGACAACCGACAGCTGGCCGAGGCAATACCAGCCAATAAAGAACACGGTAAATAACAGATAACCCCGGCGCAGCCAGTGCAGAAATGCAGGTTTGCTGGTGAAATAATCCTGCAGGAATAAAATTACCAGCAAAACACCCAGGGCAGTTATCAGAACTCCGATCTGGAAACTCTTCTGATACCAGATGTTCAGCCACAGAGGGCGGTTGGCTTCTTCAATGGCAGCCAGTTCTTCGGCTGTTAATGCTGGCCGTTCGAAGTAGGTTTGGGGCAGTTGATAACCCAGTTCGAAACTGGTGAATACGCCATCCACCGGGCCTGTCTGGCGGCGTACCAGCAACTCAAAGGTCCAGTCAGTGCCAGGGTCAAAATGGCTTTTGTCACGGATAATAAACAGCGATTTTTCTTTAAAATCCGGTGCTCCGTCGGCCATGACATCGTACAGACGTTGCTGGTCCAGATCGCGGAAGGAGATAACATCACCAAACTGACGCAGCTGGATGCGGTCAAAAATACCGCCGCGCACATAGCCTGATCCTTTAAATGAGAACATGCCGTTGGCCAGCACAGCAATGGCGTGCTCGCCGGGTTTCAGCTCCTCCATCAGGAAACGGTACTGACTGTCACCCAACAGGTTGCGGCCAATAGTTGGCGCGTTCAGATAGGCAACATACAGATCAATAAAGGTATCGTTAAGCTGATCCGCTGTGGCTTTTTCCACCTGCTCGGCGTCGGTGCCCCTGAATGATTCGTCCACCTGGGAGCGTAACAGGTGCATACGACGGATGGAGCCGTCTCCGGTCAGCTGCTGCCAGCCGGCGTTACTGTAAACCTCTGGCAGAATATTGGCGGGCTTCTGTTTCTGTGACAGTTGCGCTTCGACCAGTCCCAATGATGCGGCGACTGTGTGAGTGGCCTTCATGATGATTTCATTCACAACCATCACGGTAACGGTGGCACCGGTGATGGCATCGACGGTCACAGCGTTTTTATCATTGGTGCTGCCAACCACGACGCGCTGATCAGCCCTGATGCCCTGATAGGCTACGCCAAAATCAACCAGCTTCTGTTCCGGAATACCGACCAGCAGAATTGGCTCGTGGTGTTCCAGCAGCCAGGCATCAAGAATAACGGCCTCAGGACTGAGGATAACCTGCATATTAATCGGCTTGCCGGAGTAGGCAGGAATATTGGCTACGTTGATTGTTTCAAACATATAGCCCAGTAAACGGTCATTTCCTTTGATGGTCCGGATACCGAAATCACCTTCGGGAGACGATATCTCTGTCGCCTCAGGCAGAATAAGGCGGAGGCGTTGCTGTGCGGTTTCTTCTGATTTATCGGAGGGCTTATGAGCCTGCAGGCGTTTCTGCTGTCGATTTTCTGCTTTGTGTCCAGCGTTTTCTGAGGCTGCCACTTCCGGAACCGCTGCTACGGAAATACTGAGGACAAAAAACATCAGGACAAAAAAAGGCCATAAATAATGTTTCAGGGGGCTGTCAGGTGCTGACATCATACAATTCCTATTCAGCGTCAGCCTGATGTCTGGAGTGAGCATCAGTCTGGCTAATGCGTCAAATTGTCGCAGTCACCGGACACAGCCAACATACCCCATCGGAGGTAGGTTGAAGGACTCAGGTCAATTTTTTGTGTTTTTAATCAATAACCGTTGTTGTTTGCCGTTAAGTATTCCTTTGCGGAGAAAAACAAAGGTGCGGTGAGAAGCATTAAACGCTCGCATGGACGAGATGCGACAGTCATTCACGGAAATACTGATACCTGTAGAAGTCGTAAAATTTTTTTGTCGGCGGCGGAATAACCTCACATGGAAGGCCACATTCAGACGCTGTTGTATTTTCAGAAGAGAAACCATTGACGTATAGGCAGGCAGAAACACCAATCTGGTGGGCAGGTTGGTGTTCTGTTTATCGGGCTGGCTGGAATCCGTTAACGGCTAACAGGTTTTAATAAGCCCAAATGATAACCATCAGCATAATCCAGGCGAGAAATGCGGCGGACATTATCGTATAGGTTGCAGACATGCTGACCACATCATCCGTATTGCGGTGACAGAGCGCGCTAGTTCCAAGGTAGAGAATGACACAGGAAGCGACTAATCCGACACCTGCAAAAATGCCGGTAATTAAAGCGGAAGGAATAAGTAATCCCAGAGAAGACAGCCACATAGGAATGGGGGCAATAGCCGCCAGTAAGTAGGCGTCGTGATAGTTAATGGCCAGATCGTGGCTTTCCAGTACCGAGTGAATAAGCCATCCCATTACAAAAAAGGTCAGTAATTCTGCGAGAAAAAATGTGGTGGTAATGAAATGCCAGTTTTTCTCCGCAAAGCCCTGAATGTAGCTGTTGTCGTAATGGGTTCCGGCATAAAAAAGAAGAACCGGGGGCAAGAAAGACAGCGGCAGAACCAGCTTCCAGGCCAGAGCCGGTATAGAGATATTCATCGACTGCATTTTTTCCCAGCCTTTCGCTGACCAGGGCATTATCAGTTCTGACAGGTTCATAATTACCTCCATATATATCATGCTATGATATATATGGTTTAGATCACCTTTAATCCGGTGGCAAGCATATCGGGCCGTATTGCTGAAGCTGTCTGAGGATCAGATTCTTTATGGATAAATTGAATAAGCAGGATTATCAGAGCCTTTCGGATTTCCGCTATCGCCTGCGTATCTTCCAGCGCCACAGTGAAAATATCTGCAAAGCCCATGGTCTGACTTCATTGCAGTATCTGTTATTGCTGCATCTGAAAGGCTTTTCCGGACGGGAGTGGGCAACAATCAGTGAATTGTCGGAAAAACTTCAGGCAAAACATCATGGTACGGTGATGCTGGTCGACCGCTGTTGTGAGCTGGGCCTGGTCGAGCGGCGTGAATCGATAACCGATAAGCGCTGCATAGAAATACATCTGCTGCCTGCCGGTGATGAACTGGCGGGTCGGATTGCCTGGCTGCACCGGCCTGAGCTTGAACTTCTGGAGCAGAAGTTTCCTCTGAGCTCTCATGCTGATGAGCATCATCCGGCTGAATTTTCCGCACCTGAAAAAAGAAAAAGCGGCACATAATGTGCCGCTTTTCTGCTCAGAAGACGATGATCAGTAGATATCGTGCTGAGTGTTTTTCACATTGAATTTACCGGTTGGGGTAATAAGGCGTTTATCCTTAATTACCTTTTTCAGTTTCAGTGTTTTGTCATCAACCACCACAATCGCGGACGGTTCTTCCTGGCCGTTCCAGACTGAGAACCAGACTTCGTTACCGGCGGCATTGTATTCCGGCTGAACAATCCGTTTGGCTCCTTCTTTGATTCCGGACCACTCAGCAATCGGCAGAACAGTGTAGCCTTTTGCCAGATTTTTAATGTCGAATACCGCCACAGACTGGCTGACTTTGGCATCCGGGTTAAAGGTGGTATCCAGGTAAAGGTGGTTCGATTTTGGGTGTGTTTTGATAAACAGAGAACCGCCACCTTGTCCTTTCAGAGTCTGCACAACTTTCCAGGCATGATCCGGATGGTTTTCAGGGTCGGTACCAATCAGGGAGATAGTTTCATCGCCCAGGTGGCTGGTTACCCAGACCGGACCAAATTCCGGATGCACAAAGTTAGCGCCACGTCCCGGATGAGGAATTTTGCCCACATCAACCAGTGCAGTCATTTTCCGCTCTTTGGAGTCAATCACGGCAATTTTATTCGACTGGTTTGCCGCAGTCATAAAGTAGCGATGGGTTACATCCCAGCCACCATCGTGCAGGAACGGAGCGGTGCCAATGGTGGTAACGGTCAGGTTATCGACATCCTGATAGTTAACCAGCTGTACCTTACCGGTTTCTTTAATATTAACGATAAATTCCGGATGTTCATGTGACGCGATAATCGCAGCAACGCGGGGCTCCGGATGGTATTCCTGCTTATCGACGGTCATGCCACGGGTCGAAACAATTTTAAGTGGCTCCAGGGTTTCGCCATCCATAATGGTGTATTGCGGCGGCCAGTAAGCACCGGCAATGGCGTATTTATCTTCGTAGCCTTCGTATTTGGATGTTTCTACCGAGCGGGCTTCGATGCCGATTTTGATTTCAGCAACTTTGCCAGGTGATTTCATCCATAAATCAATCATATCGATCCGGGCATCACGACCAATAACCAGCAGGTAACGGCCCGAGGCCGAGATGCGGGAGATATGCACGGCGTATCCGGTTTCGATGGTTTTTACGATTTTTTTTGTGTCACCATCGATCAATGCAATTTTACCGTCGTCCCGCAGTGTGACAGAAAACAGATTATCCAGATTAAGATCATTCATCTGTTTTTTCGGGCGGTCTTCAGGTTTAACAAATACCTCCCAGGTATTCAGCATTTCTTTCATGCCCCACTCAGGAGGTGTTGGTGGTTCATGCATAACGTACTTGGCCATCAGGGTGACTTCTTCCGGCGAAAACTGACCGGATGATCCCCAGTTTGGCATACCGGCCGGCGAGCCATAACCAATCAGTGCTTCGAGGTAAGCCTGGCCTTTTTGCTGAGTAATATCCGGTGTCAGTGGCTTGCCGGTTGCGCCTTTACGCAGTACGCCGTGACAGCCGGCACAGCGCTGAAAATAAATCTTCTTGGCTTTTTCAAATTCTGCCTCAGTCAGATCCGGTGCGCCGGGTGAGCGCACAACTTTAGCCGATGCCGGGTCGATAGCAGACGCTTCGCCCTGATAAGCCGATGCAGCATTTTCCGGGTTGGGTACCGCGTGAACCGCTAAGCTGAGCGCGGCAATGGCCAGGCAAAGTGGATGTTTCCAGTATTTCATGATCGTTCCTCTCTCATATATCCCAGTTTCAGGTCGTCTGGTTGTCATCAGAAACGCCAATGCATTTCGGCATTGAGCGCACGTCCGGCAGCCGGTAATTCTTCAGGGTTCTGGTAGCTTTGATTGGTCAGGTTATTAACCGCAGCGGTCAGCATCAGGTTGTTAACCGGCTGATACTGCATGGCGATATTGAATTCTGCGTAGCCACCGCTTTGTGCGGTCTTTATGCCATTTTCGTCATCCCGCCGGGCATCACCGTAAGAGCGCAGAAAGATATCCAGCTGTGTATTTGGCAGGGCTGACCATTGCACTCCGGACTGCAACTGGTGTTCGGGCAGGCCGCTGTTCCAGGTGTCTTCACCGCTGGCGAAATCGAGCTCCCGGCGTTGTACGGTAATGTTGGCGTAAGGGCGGAGCGTTTTAAGCTGACGGGAAACGGCCAGTTCCAGACCGTAGCTTTTGGCTTTATTGATGTTGACCCAGCGCCAGAGAGACTGTGATGCTGTGGTGATTGTGGTGTATTCAGGCGGAGCCGCAGTCAGGGCTTCGCGGTCGATAAAGTCACGTGCGCGGTTGTAATACAGCGCGAGGTCAAGCAGCCACTGCTTGTTGTCGAGGCGGAATCCGAATTCCAGAGTGGTTGCTTTTTCTGCGGTTAAATCCGGGTTGCCAAAATGCACATTGCTGCCACCGGCAGTAACGGCAAATTGCTGGGTGACGCTGGGGTAGGAATATCCCTGAGCAAGGTTGATGCGTAATGCCGAGGCCGGAGTGGCGCGCCAGACCATGGATACGGAGCCAACCATTTCATCATCATGGTTATCGCTGTCAGAGCGCTCTGTGCTGTCGGTCAGGCGTGAATTAATGCGGTAATAACGCAGACCGGCGTGTGCCTCAGCATCTGCGGTTAGTACAATCTGTTGCTGTAAAAATGCTGACCACTGGTTTTGTTCCGCTTTTTGCGCGGATGTTTTTTCTGTCACGGTTGGCGGAACCGGCAGAGTCAGCATACGCAGTGTTGTTTGCGAGCGTTTGTCTGTATCCAGGCGGTCGCTCTGATACTCCACGCCAGCTACTGTCAGATTATTTCCCAGCCAGCGGGCTTCTGTACTTAACTGGCCGCCACTGGTCAGCAAATCATCATCGGAAAAATTATCAACATTTATAGTCATCATTGGTGTCTGACTGCTGATCGCATTTTCCATAAGGCGCCGGCCATTATGTTGATACATCCGGGCATTAATTTTTTGCAGGCTGCCGTGATCCTGAGTGTATTCATAATTCAGCGCATGACGGAGAGAATTGCGCTCCGGAAAGCGCAGATAATCAACACCCGAGTCAGGTTCCACCCAGGCGCTGGCATATTGTTTGAAATAGTCGCCCTGCCAGCTGATATGGTGTTGTGCCTGGCTGTAACCCAGCTCAGCTGAGACTGAGCGCTGCAGAGAATCAGAATCTTCCAGTGTGCCATCAGCCAGACGGCGATCCTGATGGGATGTGCGGCTGGCCTGCAGGCGCATATCCAGCCCTTGCCGGGCGGCCAGTACGCCGGCGGAAACGCGTTGTCCGCGGGTCGCTGAGTAATATCCGGAGCTGAAAATAACTTCCTGCTCACCGGCAGATGCCTGGCGGGTGATGATATTAATCACACCGCCGAGAGCATTGCCGCCATGTACAACAGAGGATGGGCCACGAACGACTTCGACACGTTCGATCATATTAATATCGATCAGTAATGGCGTGCCGTAATTGGAATGGTCGGCCAGCGGCTGGCCATTAATTTTTACCAGCACACGGCGGGCGCTTTCTCCGCGCAATGACAGGCGCTTCATGCCGGGAACCCCGGAGTCGACAATGGCGATACCGGGAATATCACGCAGAACTTCAGCCAGGTCGGATACCGGTTGTTGATTCAGCTGCTCCTGTTCCAGCACGGTAATGGCGGCCGGACTCATCAGCGCCTGTTGGCGGTAGCCGGTTGCGGAAACCACCATCAGTGGCAGGTTTATGGCTGTGTCATCAGCCCGGGATGGCAGGGCGGGGGATGCCAGAGGCAATACAAATAACAGGCTGAGGAGGCCCGGAGGTTCGCGTTTCATGCCGAAATCCATTAATTCCTGAATGGAATTGCATGCTCAACCAGATGTGCGGATAAAAAACTGATTCAGGTCAAAAATATAATAACGACTGCCTTATCCCGGCTATAAAATTGACTTGAGTTGGTATTATTTATAATTGGGTATATTTAACCATTTTGGTTGAATAAATAACCATTTTTAGGTTTTCGGTTTTTCTTTTTAAATTAAAGTTCTTAATAAACAATAACTTGCTTTCATTTGGTTTTGTTTCTGATAGTTGGTTGAAGAGGTATTTTTTGCCTGTTTTAAGGAAAAGTACCTATATGTAGGTATGTCGATCTCTATTGTTTGGTATTTATGACCTCTTTGCTAAAGGACAGCATTAGCACCGTAAAGTTACCCATAGGATCGGCATATGAATGCTCCTGCTGTGTCGCCAGCGGACTCACGGCTGCACTTTTATCAGCCGCAGGGAAGTGAGGTTGAACTCTTCCTGCACGCCAGCCGTAATCAGCTTCCTGTTCTGATTAAAGGCCCTACCGGCTGCGGTAAAACACGTTTTATTGAGCATATGGCGGAGCAGCTGAAGCGCCCGCTCTATACCGTTGCCTGTCATGATGATCTGACCGCTGCTGATCTGATTGGCCGCTACCTGATCGGTAACAACGGCACGTTCTGGCAGGACGGCCCGCTGACGCGCGCTGTGCGCGAAGGGGCAATCTGTTATCTGGACGAGGTTATTGAGGCCCGCAAGGATACAACGGTTGTTATTCACCCCCTCACCGATGACAGACGCATTCTGCCGCTTGATGGCACCGGAGAGCAGCTTCATGCCGCGCCGGGTTTTATGCTGGTTATGTCTTATAACCCGGGTTACCGCAACCTGATGAAAGGGCTTAAACCCAGTACCCGCCAGCGCTTTGTCAGCATCGGTTTTAACTACCCGGATGAACAGCAGGAAGCCCGGATCGTTATGCAGGAAAGTGGTATCGATCTGCAGACTGCGCAGCGTCTGTGTGCGGTTGCTGCTGCTCTGCGCAAGCTTAATGACGCCGATCTTGAGGAGTCTCCTTCTACCCGCCTTCTGATTCATTGTGCCCGTCTGATCCACAGCGGGTTGCCGGCAGAAATCGCAACGGAAGCGGCTCTGACTGAAACCCTGAGTGACGAGCCCGCCGCCCAGCAAGCTGTTCGCCAGATTATCCGCGCTCTTATGCCAGTTGGTGAATGAGCCGTCTTTTTATAACCGCGAGGAGACATTTTATGTCAGAACGTTTCACTAAGGGCATGGCCCGGAATATTTACTACGGTGGGGGCGCATTCTTTTTCCTCCTCTTTGTTGCTCTGACGGTTGATACCGTTACGGTGCTGCCGAAGCGTGAGAATCGTGAACTGCTCACCGCTGAAGTCGCACATGGCAAAGAAATCTGGGAAAAAAATAACTGCGTTGGCTGTCATTCATTGCTGGGAGAGGGTGCCTATTTTGCTCCCGAGCTGGGGAACGTTTTTCAGCGCCGCGGGATGGAAAATGAACAGGTATTCAAGGCGTATTTTTCTGCCTGGATGAAGGCTATGCCTACCGGTGTTGAAGGACGCCGCCAAATGCCACAGTTCCATTTAAAAGAGCAGGAAATTAACGATTTAGCTGAATTCCTGATCTGGACTTCCCGCATCGACACCAACGATTGGCCACCAAATATCGAAGGCTGATGCATGACGACCATTTCAATTTAATTATTCAAGGATCAAACATCATGAAATATCAAAGCCAGGCGGTTGCAAAACCGTACTTTGCCTTTGCCATGTTGCTGTTTGTCGGTCAGATTGTCTTCGGTCTGATTCTTGGCACGCAGTACATCATCGGTGATTTCCTGTTTCCGGAAATCCCTTTTAACGTTGCCCGTATGGTGCACACCAATCTTCTGATCGTCTGGCTGCTCTGTGGTTTTATGGGCGCGACTTACTATCTTGTACCTGAAGAAACTCAATGTGAGCTGTATAGTCCGAAACTGGCCTGGATACTGTTCTGGGCTTATGCCATTGCCGGCACCCTGACCATTGTTGGTTATTTATCGGTTCCCTATGCAACGCTGGCGGAGATTACATACAACAATATTCTGCCAACCATGGGGCGGGAATTTCTGGAGCAACCAACTATTACCAAAATAGGTATTGTTATTGTTGCACTCGGATTCTTGTTTAACGTTGGTATGACTATTCTGCGTGGCCGTAAAACCGTGATTAACATGGTGCTGATCACCGGTCTTCTCGGCCTAGCCGTGTTCTTCCTGTTTTCTTTTTATAACCCGGCATCACTGACTCTGGATAAGTATTTCTGGTGGTGGGTTGTGCACCTGTGGGTTGAAGGTGTGTGGGAGCTGATTCTCGGCAGTATCCTCGCCTTTATTCTGATCAAAACCACCGGTGTGGATCGTGAGGTTGTGGAAAAATGGTTGTACCTGATTATTGCGATGGCTCTGATCAGCGGCATTCTTGGCACCGGCCACCATTATTTCTTTATCGGCGCTCCGGAATACTGGCTATGGATCGGATCGGTTTTCTCTGCCGTCGAGCCGTTACCTTTCTTCATGATGATGGTGTTCGCTTTCAGCATGATTAAACAGCGCCGCCGCGAACACCCTAACAAAGCCGCCGTTACCTGGGCTGCCGGCTGTACCATTATGGCTTTCCTTGGTGCGGGCGTTTGGGGATTCCTGCATACCCTGGCGCCGGTAAATTATTACACCCACGGCTCTCAGATTACGGCCGCTCATGGTCACCTGGCATTCTTTGGCGCTTACGTGATGATTGTGCTGGCGATTATCTCTTACGCATGGCCACAGCTGCAGGGACGTTTAAGTAACAGTCTGCAGGCGCAGAAAGTGGAAATTGCCTCCATCTGGGTCATGTGTGTATCCATGCTGATGATTACTCTGCTGCTGACTGCGGCGGGTATTATTCAGGTGATGCAGCAGCGTATGCCGGCTGATGGCATTGCCCTGGGTTATATGGCGACACAAGACCTGATTGTTCCTATTTATTGGGCACGTCTGGTTGCTGGTATCGCTTTTGGTGGTGGCGTGATGCTGTACTTATACAGTTTTGTTGTCGCCAGCCGTACTCAGGCTGATGCACCTGCTTTACCTGTCAGTGCCTGAATATATGCAAAGATCACAGCCGCTGCCTTCGGGCAGCGGCCAGGAAGACAGGCTGATGAATTCAGGGGTACAACGCTACCGTCTGATCAGCCGCAGCGTATTTTTTTTATTATTTCTGCTGGCGCCGGTTCTGGATATTTTTCGTCTGGATCTGACGCTCGGCCATTTTATTTTTTTGGGTTATGACTGGACGCTGGAGCTTGCACCTGCTGCTGGTCAGAGTGCTGCTTCAGTATTTTCACAATTATTATGGCGTCTGGCGCTGCCCGTCCTGCTGACGGTCATCGTACTTATTGCTTTTGTCTGGCGCTGGGGACGAATTTACTGCGGCTGGTTGTGCCCGCATTTTTCTGTTCTGGAGTGGCTGGACAGTAAAATGCATTACTGGCTCGGCAGGCGTTCGTTGTGGGAAAAGAGCAGCAGCGGGGCGCGTCCTGGTTCCAGAACGGTACTTTTTTTCTGGATTCTGGCCTGTTCTTTTTTATGGGCGGTTTCTCTGCTCAGTTATCTGATTCCTCCGCTGCCTTTATGGCAGGGTATTTTCCGGCTGCAGGTTGATACATATCCGCTGATTTTTCTGTGTGCGGCAACGGTATTATTTTTTATCGAATTTACGCTGGCGCGTCACTGGTTCTGCCGGTATGGCTGCGCGGTCGGAATTTTTCAGAGTCTGATCTGGGCGGCCAATCCGCGTGGCCTGGTGATTGGTTACCGCAAAGAGCGGGGAAAAGACTGCCGTGACTGTCATGCCTGTGATCAGGTCTGTCCTATGCGCCTGCCGCCAAGAGCACATAAGCAGCGGAAGATTACCTGCACTCAATGCAGGCTCTGTATTGATACCTGTGCTGAAGTGCAAAAACACAATCCTGCCGGATCACTGCTGTATTGGGCCAGTGGCGATGATGCCAGACAGTATGAGCGGCAATTACCAGTAATTATTGCCCGGGAACAGGAGTAACTGCGATGGAAGAAGCTGTTGGTATCCGCTGGCATCATTTTATTACCCGCGTGGCTGTCCGTACTTATCCGGATGCGGCGGTGTTGCTCAGCGATGAACAGAAAACACTGGCGATGATATTCAGGGCGCTGGGCGGCGATGCCGGGTTGCGTCTCTCGGTTGCTGCTGAGCAACGGGTTAAAGCGTCGCGCTCGTGGTTGCAGAAGGTGGCAGGTTCCGGCCTGCGTCAGGCGCTGGCGTGGCGCGATCAGAATCATTTATATCTGCCGGATCATATCGATTTTTATCCGCAGCGGACGCTGAATGCTGACCTGTACCTATGGTTGGCGGCATTGGCATCCTGCACGCTTCCGGCAGCTGCCGGCTCCGCACCTTGGTTTGTTGATAATCAGCATAGCGTGCAGCATTGCTTGCAACGCTATCCCGGCCTGATCCCTGTCTACCGGCGTCTGGTTGAGGCCGAACTGCAACAGAGAGATTTGCGGCTGAAGCTCCGTGCTGCGGCTTTGCCCAGAGAGATGGCATTACGTGCTGCTCTGAAGGAGCCGGGATCTGTTACTGCGCTGCCTGACGGGCCGGGAGATCCTGATCCTGTGCCCCTGTGGTTATATCCGGGCAGAAATCTGGCTCCGCTTCAGCACAGTGGCGATGTACAGGAGCCCGCAGCGTCTGAGGTGCAACAGAAAAGCACGGCAAATATCCGCCGCCAGGCCGAATTTGCCGATGATCCTGATGGCCGTAATGGCCTGCTGTTATTTCGTCTGGAAAGCTTATTGTCGTGGTCGGAATTTATTCCTGTTGACCGTACCGCAGATGATGCCGATGACGCGGATGCCGGAAACATAGCAGAAGATCTTGATCTGATTACGCTATCGCGGACCCGTGGCAGTCAGGCTTCAAAAATACGCCTTGATCTGGATCTGCCCAGTGCGGCGGAGGATGACATCCCGCTGGGCTCTGGCCTGTCTTATCCGGAGTGGGATTACCGCCAGCAGCGTTTACGTGAGGATTACTGCCGGGTTATTCCGATGCTGCCGCGCGGTGCTGAGCCAGCTCCTTTACCGGATGAGCTTAAGCAGACTGCGCAGTGTCTGCGCCGGCAGTTTGCCTGCTTTAACACTCAGCCGGTGCAACTGCGGCGGCAGGTTCAGGGGCAGCAGCTGGATATAAATGCTGCGATTGATCACTGCACCAGCCGGCTGCAGGGACACGCCGAAAGCGTGGCGCCGGTATGGCGGCAGCAGCGTCGTCAGAACCGTGATCTGGCCTGTCTTGTTCTCGCAGATCTGTCGCTGTCGACCGACGCCTGGGCCAACAATGATAAGCAGGTTATCGATGTTATCCGCGACAGTCTGCATTTATTGGGGGAGGCACTGGATGCCAGCGGTGATCGCTTTTCTATGTATGGCTTTTCATCGCGCCGGCGCGATCACGTGCGGATTAATATGATCAAAAACTTTAACGAACCCTGGGGTGAAAATGTTCATGGCCGGATTAAAGCCTTAACGCCCGGCTACTACACGCGCATGGGAGCGGCTATCCGCCAGGCAACCGATATCCTTAATGACCATCCGGCAGAAAAGCGCCTGCTGCTGATACTGACCGACGGTAAGCCTAATGATCTGGATCTGTATGAAAGTCGTTATGGCCTTGAAGATACCCGGGTATCGATCACCGAGGCTCACCGTGCAGGGGTAACAACCCACTGTGTCACCATTGATCAGAACAGTGCTGATTATGTTCCTTATGTGTTTGGCCATCAGGGGTACTTCTGTATTAACCGTGCCGATCAGCTGCCACGGATACTGCCGAAGCTCTATCTTAATCTGACCGGACTGAACATATGAACAGCCCGCTGACTCTGAGCGGAAAAGACAAGATCCCGGGCGATATTGCCCTGTGGTTTTTTCTTTGTGCTGAACTGGCTGTTTTTGGCCTGCTGATCGCCGGCTTCTCTCTGGTTCGTCTCCGGCAGCCTGAGATGTTTCAGGCCGGTCTGCAGGAGCTGCATGTTTATGCCGGGGTGATTAATACGATGGCATTGCTGACGGGCAGTTACCTGGTGGCAACAGGCGTTAATAAGCTCCGCATTCAGGGCGATGGCTGTGCGCGTTATTTTTTCGCGGCATCCGGCTGTGGAATGATCTATGTCATTAGTAAAGTGAGTGAATATCAAACACTCTATAGCAATGGGTACTCGTTGCACTACGATATATTCTTCGGGTTTTATTTTTTCACGACGTTCTTTCATTTTCTCCATGTGCTTGCCGGAATGATGATTCTTATTATTCTCGGCCGCTGGCTGAAAAAGACAGACTCGGACGATGAGCAAAAACTAAAAGCGGCGGAAAGTGCAGCCTCTTACTGGCATATGGTTGACCTGGTGTGGATCGTTCTTTTCCCGGCGCTTTATGTACTAAGATGAAACAGGATGATGCTATGAGCAGTATGGCAGGAACGTCATTAAAGACTTTGTGGTTGTTAATGCTGTTGCTGACACTGGCTGTTGTTCTCCGCAAGCCGGAGCATCTGATTCTGTTAGCGGTTGCAGCCTGGTTTGCAGCTCTGATAAAAGGTATCTGGATCATCCGGTATTTTATGGAGATGAAGCAGGCTCCGCTCTTCTTACAAAGAATTCTGTATGGGTGGTTAATAATAACCATTTCTGCAGTCACATTGACTGCCATCTGGCAGCTATAAGCCTCAGGGCAACCTTAAGGAGATTGATGATGAAAAAAATACTTCTGGCAAGCGCCATTGTTACTATGGCATTCAGTTCTGCCAGCATGGCGGCCGGCGATGCAGCTGCCGGACAGGCAAAATCAGGAATTTGCACAGCCTGCCATAATGCTGATGGTAACAGCATGGTCCCAATGTATCCAAAACTGGCCGGACAGCATGCGGCCTATCTTGAAAATGCACTCAAGGCTTATCGCGATGGCCAGAGAACCGGAGGCAATGCAGCTATTATGGCGCCAATGGCAAAAGGTCTGAGTGATCAGGATATTGCTAACCTTGCTGCCTATTACAGTCAGCAGAAAGCCAAGTAACAGGCTTGTCAGGTTGTTTATTTTCGTTTTCGAGGTAGTCAATGCAAGGCAAAAACCGGCGAAAAAGCGCAGTTTACAGGTCGTAAATGAGCATTTTGAGTCGGTTTTTAACACTGCAGTGGCAACGCAGATAGAAAATCAACAGCCTGCTAGGGGGAATGGCCTTTTCTATGGCTGATACCCAAAGAGTGAGCCTCTGAATAACGGATCACATCCGTACCGGATTATTCACAGGCTCCTCACCTTTTCCGCATAAGACCGACATCTGTTCTGAACAGATTGATAGTAAAAAATATCCGGCGTGATATATTAAAACTTCCCCGTAAGTAATCCCCGTTTTTACTAAAAAACGCAGCTGTTTATTGGAAATCAAACTCTGGTATACAGATTTTTCAGTGGAGAATTCTTATGAAAGATCCGGAAAAACCACTGGTTTATTCTTGCTCTGGCTGTTCTCAGGTGGCACAGCTTGCCAACCGGATTGCCGTTCATCTGGATCGTTCAGGTGTTGCAGAAATGTCCTGTATAGCTGGTATCGGTGGCCAGGTTAAACCTATTATCCGGTTGGCTCAGTCGGGTCGTCCGGTTCTGGCAATTGATGGGTGTCCGTTGCGCTGCGTACAGCGTAGTCTTAACAGTATTGATGTCACCGAGAGTCATCATCTGTTGCTTTCTGAATATGGCTTAAAAAAACGCCAGGATGAAGAGTATGGCGACGATGTTCTGCTTGATCTGGTAAACCATATAGAAAGTAAAATTATCCCCGATATTCATTCCTGATTCTGTATCTTGTCATTCAGCTGAGTGATTCCTCTCCCTTTCGCCAGTAAAAAAACCAGTTAATGATCATCCCTGTCAGGTAAAAAATAGACAGGCCGGATAATACCGCCGCCGGCCCAGCACTTTGCCAGTGATCAGCAAACAATGCAGGAATATAGAAAAACCCGAAGGACGATATACTGATTATCCATATCAGGCTGTGGTCGGCGTAATTCGCAGGAATCTTCTTAATAGCCAGGCTGGTAATGCTTCCGGATGACATGCCAGAAGCAATGAAAAATAACAGGGTAATCATGTAAAAACGAAAGAAATAGAATTCCGGATTCGATGAAGAGAGTGCTGATGTTATGGTCAGAGCCATGCCGACGGTACTAAGGAAAAGCGCAAACAGTGCCACCTGATGAATCTTTCCCGGATTGATGTGTTTAGACATCCAGCTTCCCGCAGCTCTGGCCGAAAGCCCTAACAGAGGGCCTATCCAGCAGTAGGACAGGATGGATGGGGCGGCTGGATTGATCCGGCTGCCGGTATGACCATCGGTTGGAATATAGGAAAATATCAGGTCTGTCAGAAGAGGCAGGCTGACGGATAATCCAAGAAAAGAACCATGGCCCATAAGGTACATCAGCGCCAGTATATGGACTTCGCGATTAGCCAGGGCTTTCAGTTGCTGCTCTGCAAATATCTGATTGCCCGCAAGATTCTGCATGGCAAAAATCACGAGGAAAATAACGATAAAAATGCTCATTTCCCTGACGGCAGGAAAGGCGCCGGTAATCATGCTGTTATTCGACATATAGGGGATGCCGATGCTGGCCAATATGACCAGCAGAAGCAGTAACCAGGAACGCCCCCAGGAAAAGATACCGGCCGACCGGATCAGCATCATATTCTGTATATTAACTGCCGGTGAAAAGCGGTTCAGCCAGGCGGCAAAAAGACACATTCCGGCAATTGGAAGTATTAACCACTGAAACCAAAGCCCGTGGCCTTCATGGATGACACCGATCAGGTTGCTGCTGTCATGAATAAGAACGTATTCGGTAAAAATATTTTTTAGTGGTGGATTCCAATAGATGATCGTCGGGATCATTACCATGATCAGAATCAGTCCGGCATCACCCAGTCCAAGGGGCATTTCCTGGGAAATAAAACGCATACGGCGCGGATAAATATAGCGGTTGATGCTGGTTATCTGGGGCAGGACAACAGCCCCAAAGCCACAGCAGGCTGCCGCTATTCTGAATGCCCAAAGAGGTGTGTCTGATTCTTTAAAGACCCAGAATATGGCAATCAGCGAAATCCATATTCCAATAATTCCTGACCAGATTACGGCCCGGGTACCCAGCTGAAATACCAGAAATCTGCCACACAGACGCAGCGCTGCGCCAGAAAAGCCTGCGATATAAATCAGCGAAAAAAGCTCTTGCGGGCTGAAACCCCAACTGCTGTCGGCCATCAGGGCCGAGAGTACTGACCAGCCCATCCATACGGACGAACCGGCAAGTAACAGAATTAATTGCAGAACCGGCAGGTGGCGTACATAACGGTTGCCTGTATTTTTCCAGAAATCCGTATCGTCCGGCTTCCAGCCTGTCAGATTCGGCATATAAAGTCCTGCCACTAAGCCATATAGAATAGGCTACGATGACAGAATTAAGGGCAAAAACAATTCGGCTGCAGAGATACTCCGCCCCCACCAGATAGGTATGTCAGATACTCATTCTGAGATATTGGCACAGGTGCTGACTCAGGTTTCAACCGTCAGCATTCCGGCAAGGCGATTCCAATAACCATTGCTGTCTCCTGCTGCGAGTTTGACCGGATGCTTACCGCGGATGTTTTCCCGGAAACGGTCCAGCCAATCCAGAGTGCCTTCCGGTTCCGGACTCAGGCGGACAATATCGACCAGCCGGTGCATGGAAGGTAAATCATTGATCAGGTTGTAACGCTGGCCTGACTGGGTCTGGATACCATTTAAAACAAATACCTGTTTTCCATCCTGACTGTGTACCTCCCTGCCTTTGGGATAATTAATGCAGCACAGTTCGCACTGATCCTTTTGCCGGTCTTCTGAGCGTGCAGTAAAGCAGCGGGCTGACCAGGCCAGAGGCAGATGACCAAAAGCAAACACTTCTGTTTCAAAACAACTGCGGATATCACGCACGACTTCCTGTTCGAGCAATGTTTTCAGCCAGTCACGGGAAAGCTCCACAGGCATTACCCAGCGTGCTAAACCTGCATTTACCAGATATTTCAGCGTGTGCTGGTTGTAACAGTTGATTGCCGGGCCGGCGATAAACGGCAGGTTTCTTTCCTGCGCAAGCTGCACGGCGCCAATATCATTGGCTTCAATAACAAATTCACCGTTATCAATATAGCGTGCCATTTCCCGCAGTAAGGCCGGGCTCTCAAGCAGGGTCATTGTCGACAGGCAGACCTGCTTTCCTGCCTCCCGCAATTTAAATGCTATATCCAGATAATCCTGTAGGTTCAGTTCCCTGCGTTTGCTGCAGACCGTTTCGCCAAGATAAACAATGTCGATATCAGAAGCGGCCACACCGTCATAAAACTTCAGAACGGTATTTTTAGGCCAGTAATACTGAATTGCACCGAGAGAGAATTTCATTATTTATTTCCATTTCCGGTGGTAAGCGCCAAGTGTGGTCTGGCTGCCTTCCGATAATGAATTCAGAACCTGATTCCATTCATCCTTTACCCGGAACCGTTGCGGATCTTCCTGAACGGCATCAATTGCCTGGCGCCATACCCGGGTAATTTTTTCCACGTAGGCAGGGCTGCGCTGGCGCCCTTCGATTTTCAGCGAGGCAATGCCTTCATTGAATAATTCCGGTAGCAGTTCCAGAGTATTCAGGCTTGTTGGCTCTTCAAGCACATTGTACAAATCGTTTCCGACCTGAAAGCGTCCTTTGCACAGCGTGGGATAGCCGGCATTTTCATCAGCATTAAAGCGATCAATCATGACGCCGTTGAGGCGCGACTCCAGCGACCCGTCTGCTTTCTCATCCCAGCGGACATAGGCAGCCGGAGAGCAGACGCCAGCAGTATTCGGTGATTCACCGGTCATATAAGAGCTGAGATAGCAGCGGCCTTCAGCCATAATGCAGAGGCTGCCGAATGCAAAAACCTCCAGCGGCATATCTGAAATCCGCGCTAATGATTTTACCTGCTGCATCGATAATACCCGCGGCAGTACCACACGGGAGATTCCCAGATTGCGGTAAAAATCAATAGCGGCAGGATTGGTTGCAGAAGCCTGAACGGACAGATGCTTTTCAACTTTTGGATAACGGTCATGTGCGTATGCCAGCAGTGATATATCGGCAAGAATCAGGACATCAGCCCCGGCTCTTACTGCGGTATCAACGGATTTCTGCCAGCGCTCCCAGCCGTCTGTATGCGCAAATGTGTTGATGGCAACATGGATTTTCCGTCCATGTTTGTGCGTATAAGCAACGGCTTCATCTAACCCTGAACCTGCCAGATTCAGACCGGCAAAGTGGCGGGCATTGGTATCTCCCCGAAGGCCAACATATACCGCATCAGCGCCCTGGTTTATTGCCGCTTTTAAGGCAGGAAGGCTTCCCGCAGGGCAAAGCAATTCCATAGTATTTCCGCCATGATAGGACCTAAGACACTATTGATATGTTAATGAAATCAGGTGATCGCTGCTAAGCCCACGAATAGGTAGGTTTGAACTACCCATTAATGGGCTTTGCCCATTGGCTTAAGAATTTTTTATTCTGGCGGAAATACAGGTGCTGGGGTATGAAGGTTAGTTATGCTTTCCCGGAAATTTCATAGGGCAGCAGGTGACAGGCTGGTAAAACTACCTGAGAAAATAACCCGCTATACGCCCGATTTTATTCTTGAGCAGGTAATCGCATCTGCGCTTAATCATCTCCTTGGCAAAGAGCTGTCTGCCGGAGAACTTGATTTTCTTGAGCGCAAGCTGGCGACGGTTAATATCCGTGACCTGAACTTCTCATTTACTGTTACGGCTTATGATAAAAGAATCAAAGTGATGATCCCTGCGCAGATCTCAGAGGTTACCCTGCGCACAGATCAGCAATCGTTGCTGGAAATGCTGCATAACGAAGTGGATCCGGATACGCTGTTTTTCCAGCGTCGGCTGTTAATTACAGGTAACACCGAACTCGGGCTGTATCTGAAAAACTTTATCGACAGTCTGGAACTGATGGGGAGAATTCCGGCCCCGGTTATGAAGCTGATCAGCCGCATTCATAAACAGAGCCAGAAATCGCTATAAATCAGCAAAGGGCAAATCAGTAAAGGGCGATCAGTTCACCACTGCGGTTGAACGTCAGGTATTCGGATATCATGCCGGCGTTGATCTTATTCACCATAAGCTGCAGGTACTGGTCAGCCTCTTCCGGCTGTGGCGGGAAGCCGTCATGGCCAGACATGGCACTGATAAATGCTACATCCCACTGCTGTCCGGTTTTTTCCGATTCGCTGACAAGTTCATGAAAGTGCATCACTTCACCAGGAAGTTTATCAACGCATAATACCGGGCTGAGTACACCGCCTTCGCCTTTCTCAAAGCGTCCCTGCTGCTCTTCTGTGTATCCTTCGGGCAACTCTGATTTTGCCAGAACAAACAGCAGGCGTTGTGGCTCCTGCTGGCTCATGGCAGCCAGAATGAGTTCCTCATAGTTTTCAATATTCATCTAAGCACCAGTATCGAATAGCGTTAAAAGAAACCGATGACCCGACTGCCCGCAAAAAAGTACCACCAACCCTCTTATCCCGATGATACAAGCACCAGCAATCCTGCGTAATCAAGTCCAGCTCCGGGGTCATCAGTTATTTTTGATTTTATGTGGACGGCCGGCATCTTCAATAGCATGGGCCGGATCATTGTGGGTATATCCTGTTTGGATAACGCGGTGCTGCGGAATTGATATGGCCCGCCCCACCCAGTTGCTCTGCCGCGTCCAGCGTGATGTTGATTCAACTAACGGAAATGCTGGCCTGCAGAGTCATTATTGGTGGCCCATGGAGTCAATCCGAAATAAACGTTACCGACTATCGTGGCTAACAACAAGGCGACGCAAGAAGCATGTCCGGCGTGGTCATCTATGGAGGCTGAGCTATGGCGTTATTGCAAGCGGATACGGTGGTGGTAGGGGGTGGCCTGGCGGGCATCGTCACAGCGTTAGAATTGCTACGGGCGGGCCAGCGGGTGGTGCTGATCGACCGGGATACACCTAAACGCCTCGGCGGCCTAGCGCTCTGGGCCTTCGGCGGCATGACTCTGGTGGGTACGCGACTGCAAAAGGCCATGGGTATTCCGGATACACCCGAGCGGGCTCTGTATGACTGGATGCAGTTTGGTGAGCTGGATTTGCAGGATGAATGGCCGTTGCAATGGGCACGCTACTACGTAGAGCATTCGCGCCGTGAGGTGTATGACTGGCTGAGGAGTGAAGGCATCAAGTTCATGCCAGCGGTGAACTGGGTGGAGCGTGGCCTGAATGGCGATGGTAATAGTCTGCCGCGCTATCACGTGGTTTGGGGTACCTCGCGTGAACTAGTGCGCTGCCTGGTGGCGGCTCTGCATCGAGCTAACCATGATGGACACCTGACCCTGTTACACGAGCATCGGGTGACCGGATTGGAGCATGCGGCCGGCAAATTGAGTGGTGCCCTTGCCATTAATGAGCGGACCGGCGAGGTCGTGTGTTGCAGTGCGCCAGCGGTGGTGCTGGCCATGGGGGGCATCAATGGAAGTCACACAGAATGCAGGGCCAATTGGCTCAAAGAGCGCCCTTTGCCAGAGACCATGCTCAATGGCGCGCATCCGATGGCCGATGGCTGTTTGCACCACTGGGCTGCCGAACAGCTCGGTGCGCAGATTATCCATGCTGGCGAGATGTGGAATTACGCCGCTGGCTTTCCGCACCCCTATCCGCATTTCGCCGGCCATGGCTTGTCGACCATTCCTTGTAAGTCGGCATTGTGGCTCAACCATCGTGGTGAGCGCATAGGGCCGCAGCCGCTGGTCACCGGGTTCGACACGCACTGGATGTGTCAGCGCGTGGCTGAGCAGGAAAAGCCTTGGACCTGGCATCTGCTCAACTGGCGTATCGCCGCCAAAGAGTTCGCTATTTCTGGGGCAGAACACAACCAGCGTATTCGCGACAAGCAGTTCATCCGTTTCATCAAGGAGATGCTGCTGGGTAATCATCGCCTGGTGCGTCAGATGCAGAAGGAAAGCCCACATTTCATCGTGGACGACAGCCTGACTGGGCTTGCCACGAAGATGAATATGCTCACCGCCTCGCACGACATCGACCCCGCCAGGCTGCAGGCCACTGCCGATGCGTTCGACGCCAATTTTAGCAAAGGCCAGTGTTTGCATAACGACGACCAGATTCGCCGCATCCTGCATGCGCGGCAGTGGGGACCTGACCGCTTGCGCACCTGCAAGCCGGCACCGTTGCAGAAGCCTGGTGCTGGCCCGTTCATCGCCATTCACATGCAGCTGATTACCCGCAAGAGCCTGGGTGGTCTGCAAACCGACCTGAACAGCAGGGTGTTGGATGCTTACCAACAACCGGTTCCTGGGCTCTACTGCGTAGGCGAGGCGGCCGGCTTTGGCGGCGGGGGAGCCAGTGGCAAGCGCTCGCTGGAAGGCACCTTCCTGCCTGCTTGTATTATGACTGCGCGCGCGGCAGCGCGGGCCATTACCTGCGATGTATAACACCGTTAAGGATTCACTCATGCACAGCAACGCTGAGCATCTCTACGGGCATATCCCGGCAGTCATGCGCCGCTGCTTTGCCGCACAGCGTGCCGCTTTTGCCCAAGACCGCAACTCCGGCCAGCCGCGTCGCGAGAGTCTGCTCGTGGAAACGCGTGAAAAAGCAAAGGTGCTCATTGAGCCCCCCCCAGTCCTGCGGGCACGTGCCTATGTCATGCCGCTGGCCGACGTCAACCGAGTTACCGACAACAACCCTAGTCATCTGGTCACCCCACAGGAGCGCTCATGAACGGAGCCCAAGCCCTGCTACAAACTTTGGCCGATGCTGGCCTCGAGGTTTGCTTCACCAACCCCGGAACCAGCGAAATGCACTTCGTTGCCGCCCTGGACAGCGAGCCGCGCATGCGCGCTGTGCTGACTCTGTTTGAAGGCGTGGCCACCGGCGCCGCCGACGGCTATGCGCGCATGGCTGATAAACCTGCCGCCACGTTGTTGCACCTGGGCTGCGGCCTGGGCAACGGCTTGGCCAATCTACACAACGCCCGCAAGGGCAAGGTGCCCGTGGTCAATATCGTTGGCGACCATGCCCTTTACCACACCCAGTACGACGCGCAGTTGCAGTCGGACATCGAAACCGTCGCGCGCAACGTCTCGCCGGGTTTCGTGCGTACCTGTGGCAGTACCGCGCAACTGAGCCAGGATGCGGTGGACGCGGTGCGTGCCGCCCAAGGCTTGCCGGGTCAGGTGGCCACACTGATCCTACCGGCCGACGTATCCTGGGGGGCGGGAGGACAGCCATGCGCTATGCCGCCTCGGCGCACGGCTCCGGTAGCCGATGACTCCGTGGTACAGAGCATCGTCAAGGCCATTCAGGGCGGCGGCAAGACTGCGCTGCTGCTTGGCGGCCAGGCACTGCGCGAGCCGGGTTTGCTGGCGGCGGCGCAGATTGCCGCGCAGTTCGGGATCAAGCTGCTGGCTGAAGTATTTCCCACCCGGCTGACGCGCGGTGCTGGTCTGCCGTCGGTCGAACGTATCGCCTATCTGGCTGAGATGGCCGGAGTGCAGCTGGCCGATATTCAGCACCTGATCCTGGTCGATGCCAAGGCACCGGTGTCCTTTTTTGCCTACCCCGGTAAGCCGAGCTATCTGGTGCCTGACAGCTGCACTGTGCATAACCTGGCGACCCCTGAGCAGGATGCAGCGGCCAGCTTGGCCAAGCTCGTCGTAGCCTTAGGCGCCAGCCAGACACAACCGCAGCGGCAGGCTCCCGGGCGCCCCGCTCGGCCGCGCGGCAAACTGACCGCGCCCAAAGTGTGTAAAGCCGTCGGCTATTTGCTGCCGGAGAATGCCATTCTGATCGACGAGGCCATCACCTCGGGGCTGATGCTCGGCGCGATGACCGCCGGTTGCCCGCGTCACGATCTGATCACCCTGACCGGAGGAGCCATCGGTCAGGGGCTGCCCAACGCTGTCGGCGCCGCCGTGGCCTGCCCGGATAGGCCTGTGGTGGCGTTGATCGGCGATGGAACCGCGATGTACACCATTCAGGCGCTGTGGAGCATGGCCCGCGAAAACCTGCACGTGGTCAGTATCATCTTCAACAATGCCAGCTACTCGGTACTTAACGTCGAACTGGAGCGCGTGGGGGCAGGCAATGGCAGCGAAAAGGCACGTGCACAATTGGATCTGGACGGGCCGCGCCTGAACTTTGCCCGGCTGGCCCAGGGGATGGGCGTGCACGCGGTGCGCACCGACAGTGCCGAGGACTTCACCAAGGCGCTGGAATACGCCTTGGCCACACCAGGACCACACCTGATTGAAGCACTGGTACCCGAGACACTTAGCGGGATTAAGCGCCGTATGCTGCCTTGGCTGCTGCGCTCGCTGCCCAGCCTTCCGCAGCCCATGGCGCAGGCTCTTAAGCGTAAGATTGCGCCTTAGTTAGCCGTTCATCCGGCGAGGGCGTGCGTGCTGGTCGGGGTTTAGCAGGTGAGTCTGGTGGTCAGCTTCGGTCTCATCCCTGCGCGGATTTCGAAATGCCGCCGGGCAATTCCGCGCAGCATGCTCTCGTCGCATTGATAAGAACCGCCAGACCTTTGAGCAGGACGCTAAAGCCCTCAATGAAGCCATTATTAAAAGTTGCTGTACTTAGTGCCTACTTAATTCAACACATTTCACTACCTTTCACCGCACGTTTTTATCTGTGTGCGGTCTCTGATTGTGAATAGCGAAAATTCACCCGCATGGATACTCATCTTTCACTTGTCTTTCACGGGCTATGTCCGGCCGATATCTGAAAGTGAAAGATCCATGAATGGCGTGAAATCACCGGTTTTAAAGATCGGTGTATCCTACTCGCAGCGACTTTTTGAGCATTGCCACCCAACGGGAATAACCTGCTTATACCTTACGAATAAAATCAGCGCGTTCCTGCAGTCCGTTAAAGATGGAGTCTGCGATTACTGCCGGAAAATCATGTGGTAAAAGCATCTCAACCCTGCTGATAACAGCTGTAGTACTCTCCGCCAACTCCATTAATAATTGCTGTGCTCTCTGTATCAAAAAAACCCACCGCTTTGGCGGTACTCATAAAATGACGCAGTTCGATACGTTGCCAATGGTAATGCCGGCTTTTCCTTTCACCGACATGGCCATTTTGGCCTTGGCAGCGGGCAGAGAATTTGCCCGCATTAGCGGATAGGCAGACAGCACATCGTGAATCGGTGTCATGCGGAAAGCTGAATCCGGCTCAATGAACAGGCTGAAGTTTTTGGCGTGGCCATCAATGGCTGCCAGCATCCAGAACACTATCTGCAATTTAAAGAAGGTTTCACGGTCATGAATTGCCTGTTGGGAGCCGCGTAACAACTCCATACCTTCTTTTATTCCTGGGCAGCCATGATTCTCGTATTTCAGGACGGGCGATACGCAAAGCGCCTGGCAAAAATCCTCCTGCGGCAATTTCATCAGCCAACAGCGATCTTTCTGGGTTCCAGAACCAATTCCAGATTAAGCGCCGACAGCAACTTAAACAGTGTTTCGATCTTGGCATGTTCAGGCGAGGTTTCAAAAGCAGCATGCTGTGCTCTGCTTGATGCCCGGCAGTTCACCTATGGCCTGCTGTGTTTGGTTCTGCTGTTTACGGGCTTACTGGAGCGCATTTGCCAATCCACGTGGCGATGTGATCTTCATCAGGAATATCCTCTAAAGGATAAAGATTGGAATATCCTCCCTAGAGGATAAAGGCAAGCTTATCCCCCAGGGAGGATTTCATAATCGGGAACATAAAATTGATGAAAATAGGTAGAAAGTACATCGGCCAAAGTGAGGGTAGAGGTCAAAAAACCTGAAATGTGGTGCCAACTTTTGTGACCAGTAATTTTGTAAAGATGCATAAAATTGAAAAGAATATCGGAAAGCATTGAGAATAAAACCTTTTAAAATCAGTTATATGTGATTTAATGACTATTAAGGCTGTGCCCTCCGGAGGCAGAGGTCGCAGATTCGAATTCTGCCGGGCGGGCCATCTCTGCAAGACATCTACAGTAAGTAAGCACTTACGAGATACCCTTTAAAATCCTTTTATTCCAATGTATGCGATCTGAACGATTATTGAGACCGTTCAAATCTAATTCGCCCCCATCCCTTGATCTAGCTCACCCCAAACCTTTTCCACTTGTGCCAACATAACTCAAAGCAACGCCACCAACGAAAGGAACCGGTGCCATGAGTATTGAAGACATTTCGAAGTTTCCTATAACAGCAACCGCGCCAGAAGGATTTGAGCATGAACCCGATGCAACGAGGGATTATTGGCATCATCAACCGCTAAATACCTTGCCGCCTTACGATTACATTGCGCCATATGCCCGCCACAAGACCTTACCGACGCCCGGCATCAAGAAGCGTAAGGCATGGATTATTGGTGGTGGGATCGGTGGCCTAGCGGCGGCGTTTTATCTTATTCGCGACGCTCATATGCCTGCGGCGAACATTACCATATTAGAAGAAATGGATATCGAAGGCGGCTCTATGGATGGCGCTGGCAATCCAGAAGATGGTTATATCATTCGTGGTGGCCGCGAGATGAATTGGAATTACGATACCCTTTGGGATCTCTTCCAGGATATCCCTGCGGTAGAGCTGCCAGACGGCTACTCCGTACTTGATGAATATCGTTTGATCAATGACAACGATCCAAACTATTCGAAAGCGCGCTTAATGCATAAATGCGGTGAGCTTTTAGATGCTAATGACTTTGGTTTAAGTAAATCACAGCAATGGGAGTTAATTCGCCTGATACTGAAACGCAAAGAAACGTTAGACGATATCAGTATCGAAGAGTATTTCAGCACTGGCTTTCTACAAACTAATTTTTGGTTTTTATTCCGCTCCATGTTTGCCTTTAAGAACTGTCATAGTTTGTTAGAGACAAAACTGTATTTACATCGTTTCCTTGATGCCATTGACGGTTTTGGCGATATGTCAGCATTGGTTTTCCCTAAATACAATCAATACGATACTTTTATCAAACCGCTGACAAATTTTTTACGCGAAAAAGGTGTAGTATTTAAATTCAATACTTGCATACACGATCTTGATATTAAGTTCTCGAGTGAGAAAAAAGTCGTTACCGCTATTCACGGCGTGGTTACTATTAAGAAGGGCAAGGAAGATGAAAAAGAAGATTTAAGAATTGACGTGGAAGCCGAGGATCTTGTCTTGGCACTGACAGGCTCTATGACGGAACACACAGCCTATGGCGATATGGACACAATACCTAAACTCGCATGTGATAAGCATGATCCGGGCGAGAATAGCGGTTGGTCGTTATGGAAAAACCTCGCGCAAAAATCGCCCGTATTTGGCAAACCCGAGAAATTTTACGGTGATGTCGATAAATCTATTTGGGAGTCCGCCACACTCACGTGTAAACCATCCCCGCTAATAGACAAGATTAAAACCTTATCAGTTAACGACCCTTATTCTGGTCGCACTGTCACTGGCGGTATTATCACTTTTACCGATTCAAATTGGTTAATGAGTGTTACTTGCAACCGTCAACCGCATTTTCCTGACCAGCCAGACGATACCTTGGTACTTTGGGTGTATGGTTTGCTGATGGATAAGCAAGGTAACTGCGTCCCAAAAACGATGTCGCAATGTACTGGTAAAGAAATACTCGCGGAGCTTTGTTATCACCTAGGCATAAGCGATCAACTAGAAGCGGTAATTGCTAATACCAAAATACGTCTCGCGCTGATGCCTTATATTACCGCGCAATTTATGACTCGCGCGGCAGGTGATCGCCCTCACCCTGTACCAGAAGGCTGCACCAATTTAGGTTTGATTGGCCAGTTTGTGGAAACACGTAACGATATTATTTTCACCATGGAAGCATCTATCCGCACCGCTCGCATTGGTGTGTATAAATTGCTCAATATTCCTAAGCAAGTTCCAGATATTAACCCCACCCAGTACGATATTCGTCACATGCTAAAAGGCGCACGAGCACTGAACAACGGCAAGCCCTTTATCGGTGAACGCTTATTGCACCGCCTACTCGATAAAACCTACTTTGCGCATGTTCTACCGCCGTTACCGGAAACCGAAGATTCTAAACAAACTCGGTTTGAAGAAGAAATGCATGAACTGTTAGGTAAAGGCAACGCGGCGATACAGACATTAGGAGATTGGATTACTCGTCTACGCGAGAGTTTTTCTAATAGAGATGACCGATAAAAAGCACTAAGTATTCATTGTTATGTCTCAGGAAGCCCTGAAATTTTCAGGGCAAAATAATCCCGCGCACTCACTCCTGCTCTATTTTTCTTTCTAGCAGCGCCTCTGGCTTGTCGATTTTTTCGCCTTCAATGAGCACTTCTTCTTTCACCGCTTCGGGTTCTTTTTCGACGCCGACGTGATACGCAGCAAAACCGGTTTGTACAACCTGATTAAACGCCATGCCTAAAATACGGCCATTAAATGTTGCTATTATTTTACTGCCGGTATTGGTCATTGGGTCAGTCACTATCCCGAGTACGTCACCTTTTTTAACTTTATCACCCAGTTCAACTGAGGATATGAGTATTCCGCTTTGATCGGCGCGTATCCAATGAGACTGATAAAAAACCGGTTGCGGTGAACCCCAAAAACGCAGCGTTGGCTGAATACCCAGATTCTGCAACAGGGTTTCGAGTGCCTTAAGCCCAGCATCGACAGAACTTTTATCCAGTTGATTTGGCCCACCCGCTTCAAGCGTTATCGCCGGAATACCTATATTTTCAGCAGCGCGTCGTAAGGTGCCTTCTGCGCCGACGCCATGTAATACGGTAATGCCACCAAAATGGCGGCTAAAATCGAATACTGTTTCACTCCCTAAATCACCACGAATTTGTGGCAAGTTAGTGCGTTTTAGTGAACCGGTATGCAGGTCAACCAAATACTCGCAGTGGCGAATAACATTATGAAATAGCGAATATGCCATACGATCAGCAGCACTGCCTTTCGGGCTGCCGGGGAAATGGCGGTTGAGATCACGACGATCGGCTAAATAGCGACTACCACGACGAAAGCCATCTAAATTCACGATAGGAATGCCTATGACAGTGCCGTTCATTTTTTCTGGATCAAGTTGATAAATCAGGCGTCGAATCATTTCAATGCCATTTAATTCATCGCCGTGAATTGCCGCCGTTAAACACATTACAGGGCCACGGTTTGCACCATGAGCAACCAGCACGGGGACGGGTGTATTAAGACTCTGAAAAGATTGTTCGGGGCTCCAGCTCAGTGGCATAAAAGCTCCCGGCGGAACTTCTTCTCCTAATAACTGCAAGGGCACCTGTTTTGCTTCTTTAGCGGCTTCTTCAACTGAGGTTTCTAAAACTCCCTCATTCCCCGCACTCTCTGCTGGGGCTTCTTCTATTGTCAGTTTTTCTTCTACTACACCGACGACGATGTCTTCATCATCGGCTAACTCAGTTGCCTGTGCGTTGTTGATTAAAACACTCAAAAATAAAACGAATAAAGCTGGAGACCGGTAGAAAAACGACATGCATTGAAATCCTTATATGACAACCGAGCTGGGAGCCATATGACTACTTGCTGGAATTAGGGTTCGGAACAATTTTTGAGAATATTCGTGGGGACGTCGATACAGCTTAGCTGATAATGATCGAACACCGACTCTTATAAGCCGGCGCCATATCAGCCTTATCGATAGCGTTGAGGGATCAAATCTTACAGGCACCGCCTTCGCAGCCGTCATCGTCTTGCTCTTGATAGGACTCAGGGTCTACTTCGCCTAATTCCATCTCATCTAGGAACGACACATCATCCCAATCGGTCGTCTCATCCGTTTTGTTTTGATCAACTACTGCATCACTCATAATCATGTCTCCAAAGAAGGACTATTGAACGCCATATCGTCAGCATGCACTCATCATAGAATGCCTGAAACCTATGAGAAAGCCCGACAGCACATAAATTGGTCATATCGCCTTTGATCGTATAAAGGCCAGCAAGCGATCTCTCACTTGCTGGCCTTCTTTTCACCTTTCGATATCTCTATTTCAAGGCTTCTGATCACGCTGTTTTAATTACACATCAAAACGATCTGCGTTCATCACTTTTACCCAAGCTTTAACGAAATCGCGCACAAACTTCTCGCGGTTGTCATCTTGAGCATACACTTCGGCGTAGGAACGCAAAATCGAGTTAGAACCAAACACTAGGTCCACTCGGGTTGCCGTATGTTTCACGTCACCGGTCTTACGATCAACGATGTTGTACGAGTTTTTGCCCGTTGGCTTCCAGTCGTAGCTCATGTCGGTCAGGGTGACGAAGAAGTCGTTACTTAGTACACCCACGTTATCGGTAAATACACCGTGCTGTTTGTTGCCTACAGTACCGCCGTAGTTAGTACCTAGCACGCGCATACCACCAATCAGAGCCGTCATTTCTGGTGCGGTTAAGCCCATCAATTGGGCGCGATCTAATAGCATTTCTTCCGGCTGTACGGTGTAGTCTTTTTTCACCCAGTTACGGAAACCATCGTGCACAGGCTCCAGTGGTTCGAACGACTCCGCATCCGTCATATCGTCGGTTGCATCACCTCGGCCCGATGTAAACGGTACTGTAATATCGACACCACCGGCTTTGGCAGCCGCTTCGACCGCTGCCGTACCAGCCAACACGATCAAATCAGCCATGCTAACTGGTTTACTTAGGCCTGCTTGGATGCCTTCTAGCATGCTTAATACGCTTTGCAGACGGGCTGGTTCGTTGCCTTCCCAATCTTTTTGCGGCGCTAGACGAATACGTGCGCCGTTAGCACCACCACGATAATCGGAAGCGCGGAAGGTACGAGCGCTGTCCCATGCCGTTGCAATCAGGTCTGCACCACTCACACCCGCCGCCAGTATCTTAGCTTTAATATCCGTTACTTCAGCATCACTTAGGGTGTAATCCACCGCCGGAACCGGATCTTGCCAGATCAAATCTTCCGCAGGTACATCGCTGCCTAAGTAGCGGCTTTTAGGCCCTAAATCACGGTGCGTTAACTTAAACCAAGCGCGCGCAAACACGTCGGAGAAGTACGCTGGGTCTTTATGAAAACGTTCAGAAATCTTACGGTATTCTGGGTCCATTTTCATCGCCATATCGGCATCGGTCATCATTGGCATACAACGGATAGACGGGTCTTCTACATCTACCGGCATGTGCTCTTCTTTAATGCCAATTGGCTGCCATTGGCTCGCACCGGCGGGGCTATGCGTTAGCTCCCAGTCGTAGCCCAACAATAAATCGAAGTAGCCGTTATCCCACTGCGTTGGGTTAGTCGTCCACGCGCCTTCGATACCACTGGTTACTGTGTCACGACCAATGCCACGAGTTTTGTGGTTATTCCAGCCCATACCTTGCTCTTCGATGTCCGCCGCTTCTGGCTCCGCACCTAAGTTTTCAGCTTTGCCGTTACCATGTGCTTTACCCACGGTATGACCACCGGCGGTTAAAGCAACGGTTTCTTCGTCGTTCATCGCCATGCGCTTAAAGGTCTCGCGAATATCGTGCGCACTTTTTAGCGGATCCGATTTACCGTCTGGGCCTTCTGGGTTTACGTAGATCAAGCCCATCATCACCGCCGCTAATGGGTTTTCGAGATCACGCTCTCCTGAATAACGAGTACCTTCGCTACCGCTAGGGGCGAGCCACTCTTTTTCAGAACCCCAGTAGGTGTCTTTTTCTGGGTGCCAAATATCCTCACGACCACCGGCAAAACCAAAGGTTTTCAGGCCCATGGATTCATACGCCATAGTGCCAGCTAAGATCATCAAATCCGCCCAAGATAGCTTGTTTCCGTATTTCTTTTTGATTGGCCACAGCAAACGGCGTGCTTTATCTAAGTTCACGTTGTCTGGCCAGCTGTTCAGCGGCGCAAAGCGTTGGTTACCCGTACCTGCACCACCACGGCCATCGGCAATGCGGTAACTTCCGGCTGAATGCCATGCCATACGAATCATCAAACCGCCGTAGTGTCCCCAGTCGGCTGGCCACCATTCTTGGCTTTCGGTCATCATGGCTTTAACGTCGTTTTTAACGGCGTCGAGATCCAGTTTTTTAAATTCTTCGGCGTAATTGAAGTCCTCTCCAAGAGGATTCGTCTTGGTGTCGTGCTGATGCAAGATGTCGAGGTTGAGTGCATTCGGCCACCACGCGGTGTTGGAGTTACCGTTGGCTGTGTTTGCGCCGTGCATGACTGGGCACTTACCGGCTGAAGATTGATTGTTGTCCATGGTATGACTCCTTTTGAGTTACGTCTAACGGGTTAAATCATGTGTTCTTGTGACTCCATAATAGGCGTCTCTATTTATTTAAAAACTTAATTATATTTATAGATGCGATAGTAATTTTGCATATCTGATCTGATATGCACCTCGCAGGCGCATATGACGGTCACGCTACCGCTATTAAACATAGCTTATCTACACTCAGTTGCGAGCATACTTGCGCAGTCGACCTGCAAGACCTCCACTAGCCAGTGTATAGAAGTGGTATGATCAATTTTTGTATCGCCCAAAACGGATCGCGGATGTGATGTCTTTTATTATCGATTGGTTTTCTTACTTACGGAGCGCGCTATGAGCCTTCGCAAGATCCTTGTTGCCGTGCTTCTCACTATTGCTGGCCTCGGCCTATTGGCTGCCATTGCAGGGGGCGCGTTTGTGGCTTATTGGATCTGGAATAACGTTACGGCCAACATTCCCTTGTATGACCAAAAAGCCCGCATTGAAATCGCCGATGCTTTTCCTGCGACAGTCGATATTCTCGACCCATTGTCGGTAAATATAGACACTGTAATCCCTGCAAATGTCCCGATTAATCAAACCTTGACCATTCCTTTAGAAGAAACCTTCGACGTTAAGGTTAATTTTAACGGTCAAGTACCCATTAAAATGACGTTGCCCGTACACCAGTCCATTCATATTGATCAAGTCATACCTATTGACGGCAAAGTCAGCGTTAAGTTGCTAGGCGCATGGATTAAATTGCCGCTAAAAGGCTCTGTTCCTGTAAAGGCGGATATTCCGGTTAATTTAAGCATCCCTATCGACCGAAATATTGATCTAGCGTTTAGCGCGCCAGCTCAAGTGGCAATTTCAGACAAAATAAAAGTACGCCTAGATACCAACATCATCGCTGATATTCCAGTAAAAAAATCCTTATCTATTCCGGTTCTAGAGCCGCTACGCGCTAATGTCACCTTAGATAAAGCAACCGACATCACGATTCGTGAACTGAACATCGATGTGCCGCTTGAAGCCATTACCTTTAGCCCAAGTGCTCAGGTTGGAGACAAACCGTGATCACTTTGGCGCGCATTATTATTGGCGGCTGGATTCTAGTTGTACTCGCCGTTATCGGTGCAATACTCGGCTTTGTCGTGTATTCCAATGTTGTCATGGGCATTTCACTAAAGCAGCAAGCGAGCTTGATTCGCTTTGATTCACCGTTGACATTTAATACCGACCTTAACAGTAATATTAATTTTCGCTTGTTAGGCGATATCCCCATCAGTGTGCCGTTAAACAATCTACGTATTCCATTTCACATTAAAGGGCAATATCAAGCGCAATTAGATATTGACTCCTCTATACCACTGAATTTAACCGCTGATTTCTCTGATACTATTTTAATTGAGACCGATCTAGAGGTAGCTGCAGGCACCGAGCTAGTAAGTTCTTGGCTGCCCAATTTGCCAGTACGTGGAACAATACCTATCCGCTTTGAATTACCCGTCGCGTTTACTGTACCCGTGAATACAAGTTTGCCACTAAGCTATCATGGACCGATTTCTTTTTATGTTAATCAAACAATAACGCCCAATATTCAGCAAACCATCACTACCAGCATGCACATAGATCAAATGATTACTGCGCCCGTCACCAATACGTTTTATGGCTCTATGCATGCACAAGACGCCAGCATTCCAATTACCTTTGACAATGTTCTCATTGATATTCCGTTAGAAAATATTAAATATTCCTACCCTAAGTTATCCACTGGAGAACTTAATCCCGTTTCGACAACAGAGCCTTAGCCAATGCGCAGGCTTGTATTAAGGATCGACTTTGGAATTTGAACTATATCGTCGCGGCCCGCACCATCGCTCTGACGATGAATATATTTCGTTTCGCGAAGTACGTGACCGTTTTGATTTCCGCGGAGTAGAAATTGGCGCTTGGGTTACGCAGAAAGAACAAGAAAAAGCCGCCGTCTATTTTTACGACGCACTGTGTGATTTAACTAAAATCCTCGCAGTACCCGACGAAGTTATTTCTCTGCGGGGCACTTTGGTTCTGCAATACGGTAAAGGTGGTCGCCCTGGTGTGGCGGCCCACTACGCACCCGACCAACGGGCTTTTGCATTAGCAAAAAACGCAGGGCCGGGCAGCATTGCCCACGAATGGTTTCACGCCTTCGATCATTATATTTGCAATAAAGCATTTAATGTTAACAAACCGAGATTATTTGCCTCAACCGCTTGGCTGGCACAATACGCACCGATTGAGCATCCTCTTAACGCTTTATTATTTAATTGCTATCGAGCCGTGCTGTTGGATAAATCCGGCGAACAGCCCAGTGAATTATTTTTAAGCTCCGCCGAAATAGACAGAGCTGCTGGTACCGTTTATTACAGCCTGCCAGAAGAAATGTGCGCTCGCGCTTTCGAGGCATTTGTTCAAGATGCCCATATTAAAAATAACTATTTGGTAAAAGGCACTAAACAATCAGAAGAAGCAAAACTTGGACTTTACCCTCAAGGTGAGCAGAGAATTTTAATCAATCAAGCTTTTCAGAATTACTTTGCGCAGCTTGGGCGAGCGTTAATCTTAAATAAAAGCCAATAAAAAACCCCTCAAATGAGGGGTTTTTTAAACGCTAAAAATCAACTAAAAATGATGTCTAAAGCCTAACGTCCATACCCGCGCATCTTCCGCATAGGAGTTAACTTGTGCTTCTAAATAGTCGGTTTTATTCAAACGACAATCCAGTCCCACACCCAACATTAAACGGATGTCGTCATGGGCTTTTAAGTTCAAACCGCCCTGACTATCGTTAAATAAGCGGCCCATGCCAAGCTGAAGTTGCGGCGTCCAGCGGCCCATGCGCAAGGCGTCTGGTCGATACTGGGCCATCGCTGCCAGCGCTTGGTAGTTAATTCGACCATTACCAATACTGGCGTTCCCCATATCGACATAACGTAATTGCGCCGCCCATTCACGGTTGAAGTGATAGGCCGTAGACAACTGCCAGCTACTATCGCTGTCATCACTCAAGGTTAAATTATTATTTAACTTTGGATCCAACTGAGAAACGCCAACGCCACCTTCAACGCTCCATTCACCCGCTTGCGCTGACACCGAAGTTGCAAGCAATGCAGCCATTACCGTTGCCGAAAAACGGCGTTGACGCAGCGCCACCAGCAAGAGTGCAAGGCCGAACACTAGGCCTAGGCTCATGCTACCGCCACCCGTTGATGTCTCAACGTCCACGCCGGTATTAATCGAAGGATCAATACTGTCGTCTACACCATCACCGTCCGCATCGGTAATGCCGGCCCCCGGTGCTTCAGGTGCAGCATCCACCGGTAAGGCAATCTCAGGATCTATGTTGTCTGGTATGCCATCGCCATCAGCGTCAGCATCCAAGTGATCAACAAAGCCATCGCCATCAAGGTCAGGCATTTCGCGATCATCACGTACACCGTTGCCATCGAGATCCTCGCCGTTAAGAACGCCATTCACGTTGGCATCAACACCATCATCAATGCCATCAGCATCAGCATCTTCGCCGGTGAAGAAGGCTTGCTGTGGATTTTCATCCGCATCGCTAATGCCGTCACCATCATCATCGTCATCAAGATGGTTAGGTATGCCGTCGCCATCGAAGTCGGCACGTGAACCGAACGCACCAATAGCGTTATCGACCACGTCCATAATACCGTCACGATCTACGTCGGTAGTGCTATCCAACACACCATCCAGATCGCCATCTAGATCACTTGACAAATTCGAGTTACTGAAATCGGTATCGACACCATTACTTCTTATATCTAAGTAGTCAGGCAAGGTATCTCCGTCACTATCCGGTAACTGAATAACGTCTGTCAGGATATCCACGCCATCATCCAGCAAGGCGTCTCCATCTTGGTCACCCAATCCAGCTTCCGCGACATCAAACAAACCATCGTTATCGGCATCTAGATCGATCATATTCAGCAAGCCATCACCGTCTTGATCGGTACTGGCGAATGCCACCAGCCACTCGGCTAGCTCATCCATTGCATCGTTAACGCCATCGAGGTTGTCATCAGTAAGACCGGTATCAACAATGCCGTCGTTGCCAATGTCTGCGTCGATTGCATCAATAATGCCGTCGTTATCGGTATCGGTTAAATCCAAATTCAATTCCACAAGATCCGAAATACCGTCGTTATCCGAATCAGCGTCATCACGATCAGCAATACCATCACCATCAGTGTCGACTGTGTCGTCACCCTCTAGCATGTTCGGCAAACCATCACCGTCATCGTCTTGGCCTTCGAGAATGATATCCACCAGCGCTTGTACTTCGCTGAGCTCATTCACATCGGCCAAGTTCGAACGGGCAATCGCGTTATTGATGAGATCCAATACAGTAGCCGTGACACTTGTGACGCCAGCAGTATCGTATTCAGTGATGGTTGCAGGCGTAGATCCGCTAGCATCCGCTTGGCTGGAGATAGTATTCAAAGCGACCTGAGCCAACGAAATAACCGTTGCCGTATCCGCAGCTACTGGGGTCTCAACCGCCAGTAAGTCATCGGTATAACTAACGGTTAAGCCAATCACATTACCCACGTCAGACGCGGTAATTAGATAGGTATCTTGATCGCTGCCAGCGACTTCACCACCCGACGTCCACTGATATTGAATCGTCGCGTTGGCTAAGCCATTGTTGTCCGCGATGTCTGCAGTCAGTGTTTCGCCTTCTGCAGCTACGCCACTAATCGAGGCAACACCCACATCATTAACGATGGCAACGGTAGCCACGGCCGATGCTTGGTTACCGTTGTCTGCATCGTCGGTGACAACATCCGCTGCCACACTCACGGTGGTATCAGAACCCGATGCCGTCGGCATAATAGTAGCCGTATAGCCAGTGCCGCCACCCAGCAATTGAGTGACAACACCGTTGGTAACGGTAATGTCAGCCGACGTCAGAGTTGAGACATTTTCGCTAAAAGTAATCGTGACATCGAAAGCGGTGATCGCTGAACTCGGCACGCCAGTAAGGGTGGTCGTCGCACCCGTTGTATCCGCGCTCGTGGTTAGCTCAACCGCTGCCGCTGAGGTATTTCCTGCGGCGTCGCTAGCAGCACCCGCAGCCATATTGACGGTTACGTCACCGTCCGCCGTTGGTGTTATCAGCACACTATAGGCATTACCAAGTGCAGCCAAGTTGCCCGCGGTGCCGTTTGTCACAACAAAGTCGGCCAGCTCTACACCCGTGACCGTTTCGCTGAAGGTTGCGGTCACGGTGAATGGTTCGTTAACCAAGGTTGCTGCAGTCGTTAGGGCAACTGTTGGGGCTGTTGCATCATAAGTAACCACTAACTGACCGGCTGCATTATTGCTATTACCGGCAACATCCACCGCAACTGCATTAACCACATCAAGCGTTACGGTACCGTCCGTAGTCGGCGTTACCAACACGGTATAACTGGTGCCAGAACCGCTAAAATCGCTCAAGGTGGCGTTGCTAGCGCTGATATCGGCGACGACAAAATCCGTCACGTTTTCGCTAAAGGTGATGGTTGCGGTAAACGCTGCATTGACCAACGTAGCTGGCGCTGTGAGCAATACAGTTGGAGCGATAGCATCGTAAGTAACCGCTAACTGTGCTGCGGCTGCGCTGTTGTTACCCGCAGCATCTTGAGCCGCATTTGCAGCAACATCTAGCGTCACCGCACCATCCGTGGTTGGCGTTACCAGCACAGAATAGGTATCGCCCGAGCCACTAAAATCAGCCAGCGTGGCATTCGACACGGCAATATCACCGACAACAAAGTCATTCACGCTTTCACTGAAGGTAATGGTCGCGGTAAACGCAGCATTAATATAGCCAGATGCCCCACTAATAACTGCTGTTGGCGCTGTTGCATCGTAGGTAGCAGTCAGCTGAGTCGCGGCACTATTATCGTTACCAGCAACATCTTGGGCTACCGCGGCGGCGACATCTAATGTCAGCGCGCCGTCAGCATTCGGTGTTACCAATACGGTGTATGACGCTCCCGAGCCAGCAAAATCACTCAGAAGAGCGTTGCTAACTCCTAAATCGCTAACATCAAAACCACTGACGCTTTCGCTGAAGGCAATCGTGGCGGTGAAGGCCGTGTTAATTGCACCAGAAGCCCCCGAAATCGCTACAGTTGGAGCCGAACCATCATAGGTCGCAAGCAATTGAGTGGCGGCACTATTGGCGTTTCCTGCTGCGTCTAGTGCAGCATCTGCAGACACGTCGAGAGTCACAACACCATCCGCAGTTGGTGTTACCAACACACTGTAACTCGCGCCAGAACCACTGAAATCACTCAAGGTGGCATTGGTTACTTGGACATCGCTAAGATCAAAACCGCTGACACTTTCACTAAAGATCATGTTCGCTGTAAATGGCGCATTAATATCGCCAGATGCACCATCAAGGGTAAGTGTAGGGATAGTGGCATCGTAGGTAACCGCCAGCTGAGCGGCTGCCGTGTTGCCATTACCCGCGCTATCACTTGCGGTAGAAGCAGCCACATCAAGTGTTACAGCACCATCAGCATTCGGTGTTACCAGCACAGTGTAAGCAGCGCCAGAACCGGCAAAGTCACTAAGAAGTGCATTGCTGATACCGACATCGCTGACATCAAAGCCACTCACGCTTTCGCTGAAGGTCAGGGTTGCAGTAAAGGGAGTATTAATAGATCCCGACGCACCGCCAATAACAACCGTTGGCGCTGAACCATCATAGGTTGCCGTCAGCTGAGCGGCTGCTGTATTACCATTGCCGGCGCCATCGGTAGCAACGGCAGCAGCAACATCCACAGTAACTGGACCATCGATATTCGGGGTGACCAACACAGTATAAGTAGAACCAGATCCAGCAAAATCACTGAGGCTGGCATTGACGGCAATGATGTCACTGAGATCAAAACCGGTGATGCTTTCACTAAAGGTGACCGTTGCCGTAAAGGCGGCATTGATATCACCGGAAGCCCCACTAATCACTGCAGTTGGAGCAGTCGCATCATACGTTAACTGCAACTGAGGGCCGGCACTATTGCTATTGCCTGCGGCGTCTACGGCGACCGTATCAGCGACTTCTAACACCACAATGCCTTCAGCATTCGGTGTGACCAGTACGGTATAAACAGCACCAGAGCCACTGAAATCACTCAGCGTAGCATTTGGCGAATAAATATCGCCAACATCAAATCCCGTTACGCTTTCGCTAAAGGTAATGGTCGCGGTAAAGGCTGCGTTGATATTGCCTGATGCACCGGTAATCGCGACGGTAGGTTGCACACCATCCACCAGCACACCGGTGGTATTAGCCACACCGTTCAGGGCCATCACTATGGCATTGCCCGCAACGTCGGTAATGGCACCACTGTTCAAGCTTAACGAATCAATACTGATGCCATCGGTATCTTCGTCATTATTCTGCACGGTATAACTAAACGTTAAGGCATCGCTGCCAGTACCCGACAGATAAACAGCACTCACATTACTGCTACCGATCGTTAGATCTAACGCTGGCGTACCGCTTGCCGTATCAACCGTTAATACTTCACTTGCAGTCAGCGTGAAGCTCAACGTTTCGCCTGTCATATAGGTATCATCCGCCGGAGCGGTAACCTGAGTAACCGTTGGCGGAATCGCATCCAGCTGAATTTGGAAAGCGCTTAATGTCAACGCACTGCTGGCGTTACCGTTGGCATCCGTGACGGTAACAGTACAGTCACTGTAGGTGCCATCGACCAATGGTGTGCTGTTATCTGCTTGAGTCAAACTAAAGGTTAAGTTACCCGCAGCTACTGCGCCTTCGCTGGCACTGCCACAAGAGCCGCCAACCGCTAACGTACCCGCCTGACTGATATTAATCGTGACATCAGGAGTTGGATCGTTCGTTGGGCTGGTCACTGCCGTGACTTCCGAAAGACTCGGCGCCAAGGTATCAACCGTGATAGTAAAAGTCTTGAGCTGCGAAAGGTCATCACCGCCATTCGTCACGCCGCCACTATCACGCACTTGTGCTTGAATCGTGGCCACACCTTCAACGTTCGCTGCTGGGGTGTATGTCAGTGTGCCATTGCTCGCAATACTGACAGAAGAAACGACACCGCTTGGATCAGACACTTCGCTGACCACATAACCCAAAACGGTTTGCGTATTTTCATCCGCACCGCCGCCAGCACTCGACATCGACGCAAAGCCAGCCACCGTTTGAGCGCTTCCGCCCACACCGTTGAACGTCTGATTAGCTAGCGAGGAGATCGTAGGTTCGTCGTTAACCGGGGTAATCGTCACGTTCACCGTGCGGCTATCCGTATTGCTGCCATCGCTCACAATAACAGTGAAAGTATCACTTCCATTTAAGTTCGTCGTAGGCGTATAAGTGACGGAGCTTGGCGTACCGTTAGTCGTAGGAGTAGAAGCCGTCCCGGAAGCTTGTGGCGTGCCCTTTGAACCGCCAGAGGCGGACCAAGTTAACGTCTGGCCAGAGTCGGAATCCGCCGTTGCAAAATTAGAAACATTAACCGCATTACTGCCTGAATCTTCCAAGACGGTGATGCTAATCGGTGGATTCGCCATCACCGGAACAGCACCGGTATTCACAAAAAAACTATCCGACGTCGAATTATTGTTCGCATCGGTTGCAGTAACCGTGATGTTAGCGCCACCTTGGCCAACCACATTGGCAATCGTCAGATAAAATAAGTTACCTGGTGAAGTACCGGGGTCGCGAGTAACACTAATATCTGCATTACGAATTGCACTTTGATTGTCAGATGAGACGGTGACATTAATAACGTCTAAATAATTTGCGCCAGTAATCGGGGGATCTTCAATTTCAAAATCCAGCGTAATATTACCTCCCACGGCTAATGAAATATCCGTAAGAAATACGCCTGGGTTATCCTTAGGGAAGACCGGCGGTAAGTTATCGCCGCCTGTCCATGTGTATCCTAGAATCGTACAGATACTGTCACTGATAATTGGATCGCCCGTCGTATAATAAGCAGGCGCTCCGCCTGCAGTCACACAGCTCAAGAAGCTCTTACGACCGGCCAGTCCACTAATATCACCCGAGGTATCACCAACCACATTCTCGCCACCCGCAAGAAAGTTGTTTTCACTCAAAAAGGCAAGAGCCTCAGAGTCAACTTGTCGAGACGCTGGCTTGACATAGTGACTATTCCCAAAAGCCCCAAATGCTTGGCTTTTTTGTCCTGTGTCCGCTTTCTCATACTGAGAAATCGCCGCTCGTGTATTTAGCCCATTGCGGGAAATGCTTGCGGGGCGTATCGACGCATTGGCGAGTGGTGCCGCCATCGCCATTATTGGCAGTACCGCTTTTAACGCATTCAGCGTTTTGGGGCGATGGGTTGGGAGTTTCTTATCCATGGAAAATCCTTCAGGTGGTGAGTCCTGGGTGGCAAAAATGATTCCGCATTCTCGGATGACTGGGTTCAATCACTTCCGGAAAGCAGGTGTTATTTAAAATGGCAATGTCATAAATTTGATCAACATTACCTTGGAAACTAATCTGACCAACCACCTCGTTATTTTCGAGATTAATCAGCCAAATGCCGGAGCACGTTTCCCCTTCTTTTTCGTCAATAAGGGCAGGTGCAGATACATCGCTGTTACGACGACGCGATAAACCAACAAACATTAAACTGCCATAAATATCGATACCGCGAGTAAAGCCGGGTAATTCAGCAATGACTTCCGTTTCACCAGTATCAGGGTGATAGCAATTCACCTGACCAACACCTGAATGACAGAAATAGACTTTACCGTTATGCCAACGTGGCGAGTGCGGCATGGACAAACCACTGACAACAATTTCATTGCGTTTAACATCAATTAACGTGCCTGTACGTTTATCGCTGTCACGCCACTGTTTGGCATTCTCAAATTGAGAAAAGGTCGTCACATAAGCGGGCTCGCCATCACGCAGAGTCATGCCATTTAAATGGCAGCGATCTTCCGGAGTCAGCTCGTCAATAAAAGGCGGCTTCCACTGAGGGACAAAACTATATGCAGGGTCGACCGTGGACAAACAAGAAAAACTGGAATTAACCACCCACAATCCAGCATTTCCCCATTCAATATCGTGAATGTTAATCATGCCGGTGTAATGTGAGGATCGAGTGATAAAACACGCATCCACACGTGCATCTACAGGCTGTAACTTACGTTGATATTCTTCGTCTTTAGCACGAATCTCAATGTCTTCCTGGTTTGCCTCATCATCGTTAAACACACGAGGGGCAGTGACATCTTTATGAATATCCGGCAGAGGATGTTTAATTTGAGTCAGTAATCTATCTTCACGCTGAAAATGAATAATCTGAGTAAATGTGCCAAGAATCAGCCCCTGATCCGTCACCGTCAGGCCCATCGGGCGTGGGAATTCTTTAAAATTAATTTCAAGCGATTCGCCATCGGTACGCACTAGCATCAAGCGCCCAGCCTGATAGGAAGTGAACGCCAAGGATAAATTCAGGTGCTTAAAGATCGCCGGCAAGTTATCCGAATAGGTGTATGAAAAATCGGCGAGTTCAACGTTATCGGTCATGGCTTACAAATCCCGCAAGTGAATAGGGGTAGAAGAAGGAATGACTTGAGACCCAAACTGGGCAATTTGTAACTGCGAAACGAGCTGATCGAGTGTAAGCGAGGGGGTAGCAGAAAGAAGTAACGCGAAATAACCTGAAGCAACAGCAGCCGACAATGACGTTCCTGAGAAATGCCCATACCCTCCCCCTGCCTTAATAGCTGGGCTGGGCTTTCCATAAATGTAGGCATCCACGGAGCTTCCATAATTACTGAACCTCGTCCTTTTTCCATGTTCATCCGCTGCACCAACGACAACGGCGTCCAGCAGTGACGCTTCACTCGCGTCAGCTGTTAATTCCAACCCTGCATTGCCGGCTGAAAATACCACAGCAATACCTTTTCCAGCGCGGCCATTTTGCGCCAAGTCAGAAACGATATCAGCTAGTGGGTCTAATAGCCATTGAGAAGCCCAACTGGCGTTAATGATGTCAGCGTTTGACAGTTTAGCTAGGTAGAAACTGAGTAAAGTACGACTCGTCCATGTATCGGAGTTCCGTATTGCAATGAGTCCAGCCTCAGGGGCGATACCATCAATTCCTCGCTCATCGTGGGCTGCGAAAATAGTACCAACCACCTTAGTACCATGAATGTCGAGCTCGCTCTTTGGGCTAACATCCTGAACCTTTTGTTCGGCGTCGTAAGAAAACATAACATCGGTGAAACGTAACTCTTCATGGCTTAGCGCAAAGCCGTCATCAATCACTGCGACTTTCACCCCACGCCCCTTGGTTGTTTGCCAAAGGGTGGGAATATCTAATTGCGAAAAATAGGGGGCGGGATTTAGCGCCAGCTGTTGATCTTCAGTATTTGTACGACCAGTGTCAGTACGGATAGTCAGCTGTAATATATCCGGCTGCACCAAAGAAATATTAGAAGTGCTACTCAACACCTTCATCACGGCTGAAAGCTGATCACGGGTATTTAAAGTCACCAAGTAATAATTCGACTCAGGCATTAAATACAGCTCATTCACGGCAGCGATACGCGAATCGAGTGCCTGCAAAGAGAGCTTCGTCAATCCTGATGCACGGACAATAAGACGATTACTCAACGACACCTGTAGTGCTTTGCCTGAGACGCTATAAACATCACTCGTCTGATTAACACCATTAGACTCGTTAGCAATGGGCGTTAAACAATATGTTTTATTAAAATTTCGAAAAGGAATCTCGCAGGCAAAAGCAGTGCTCACCCACAGTAAACATAAAACTCCAAACAGCTTTCTAAAAAAAACAGACATCCGAGCTCGAACCATAAATTATTTTCATAAAAAGGTGGCCATCCATGGCCAAGCTGCACTAACCGCGGCTAGGGTACAAACCCACTAACGCGATGCAATAGTTCATGCCAATCATCGGCTGGCGATTTTCGTGTGACTGACCGCCCCCTGTCTCAGACAAGGCCTCGGGTGCCATGGTGGTATTCACCGTCCCGGTATTATCTAAATACAGGATATTGTCATTAACAGGCTTATCAATGCCCATCATTTTATCTGGGCCAGGCGTTGCAGAGTTGCTGATTGATTGCGAACCATAAACGATATGTTTGTGGGCCGGAATCTGAGCCTCAGTTAAGGTAACGGATTCGACGCCGGTTTTCTCGCCTAAACGACGCGCCGTCAGACCCGGCCCTCGACCTGGGTGCATAGCGGCTCGCCCTGCTAAGTTGGGCAATCCAAAAGTAGTTCGGCCATCACCGCCGTACGTGGTGCCTAAAATAGAAAACAACGCCGTATTTTGTGAGACAGGCAACAACTGTCCATCGCACTTCGCCCAGCCACTAGGGGCAAAATTACAGCCCATTATTCTAATTTCTCCGATAAATGGTTCTGACATAATTCTGACTCCTTAATGACGTGACGGATAAATACCGAACAGCGCAATGATGTAATTGACACAAAGCGCCGGCATGAGATTAGTATGGCTTCGAGAACCACCCGCAGTAGCGACAACATCACTACTTAATCCCACAACGTTCGATAGTGTTGATGTATAAGATTCATCGCCGTCGGTATGGCTACCTAATACATCATTGGCAGGATTAGAAGATGAAACTTCAGCCGTAGACGCCATGAAACCATGACTATGCGGAGGGATTTCATTCACAGTTAAGGTTACATTTTCTTCACCGTAGCGAGCGCCAAGGCGACGCAAAGAAAGACCAGGGCCTTGCCCCTGATGCACCGGAAGACGACCACGCATATCGGGCAATCCAAACGTGGTACGACCATCACCACCATAAACAGTGCCCAACAAAGAAAACAACGCATCATTCTGGCTAACCGCCATCAACTGACCATCACAAAATGCCCAGCCACGCGGAGCGAAATTTCCAGCGAACATACGAATTTCGCCAACAAATGGTTCTGACATAATAGACTCCTTAGTTAGATAAATTTTGCGTTGCTTCAGCTACGCGAAGGGAAAAGCCCTTGCAGAGCAATACAAAAATTAACAGCAATAGATGGCTGATTATTATCATGAGCCATCCCACTACCCGCCGTAGAAACAGACGCCGGAGCCAAGGCAACCAAAGATGATGGCGCTACATACATATTTGTTGGCACATTTTGGGTTTTATCAACCGCCGTCGCGAGCATAGAGCCAGTAAACTGCTTAGTCGTAGCGTTTGCGGTGGTTGCCTTTACCGCGTGCGAGTGAGCCGGCATTTCAGCGGCTGTTAACGTGACATATTCAATACCTTGCTTTGCGCCTTGTAATAACTGCTCATCGTCACCAGCGGGGGTGCGGCTACGCATATCCGGCAACGCAAATGATGTGCGACCATCACCGCCATAAGTAGTGCCTAGCAACGAATACAAAGATTGGTTTTGATTGATTGGCAGAATCTGCCCATCACACTGTGCCCAACCGCGCGGCGCCCAACCAAATCCAAACATACGGATTTCGCTTAAAAAGGGTTCAGCCATATCTATCTCCTTTTGTTTACTTTAGGTGTGGGGTTCCCCACAATTTGCCCTAGATGCCTGACACTATCCTTTTTAGAGAAAAGACAATGACCGACAAAAGTTGCTGGACAAACCGAGTTAAATTACGTCGGTTTACCGAGCAAGACCTCACCTTCATGGAACAGCTGTATGCCGTTGGCCGGGTTACTGAATTAGCAATGACACCCTTTTCCGACGAGCAAAAATCTTTATTTATAAAACAGCAATTCACCGCTCAGCTTACGCATTACACGACCCACTATAATTCTGAAAAATTTGAAATTATTGAAGTCGATGGACAAATGGCTGGGCGTTTGTTTATCGATATTTGGGACAACGAAATACGAATAGTCGATATTGCCTTGGCGCCGCACATTCAAAACCAAGGGCTTGGAGGCTATTTGTTGAATAAGGTCATAGAACAAGGGAGAACGTTGAAAAAACCCGTAACGATTCACGTAGAGCAAAATAATCCAGCAAAACGATTGTATGAAAGACTGGGCTTTAAAGAAAAAAGTCGTACGAACGAGGTCTATATTTTGATGGAGCGTACCTGCTGTTAATATTTTCATTCGCGTCCCTGCGTTTTAACTCACCGTTTTCGGCTGATAACAGTTTGATATTCGGTCGGACCGTGAGCAGTAATAAATATTTCTTCCTGCCCAAACGAATCATGAACTGCGCGGTAAGATCCTTGCGGAATCCGGAAGCTTTCATCGCCATTAAATAGCACCGCAAAACCTTCCCAGTCATCACCGTCGATAGGCGATTTCTCAACGCTAACCACACTCAGCTGAACAGAGTTTTCAGCGCTATCAAATACAGCCACCTTGCTACCCAGCAAAGCGCTCATACTGTCGAAATTCAATCTACTCATATCACTCTCTCAGCAACTGCACACTATCAGACGGATATGACCATGAAGAGTCAACCGTCCTTCATGGTCGATTGACCACTGAGCTGGATATCAGCCACAGAAGCTGGCCATTCTACGCCACTCAAATTCCAATTTCGTATTCAGTGAGGTCGGCTCGAGCCACCCGCATATATCATTTCCCACTAAAAATACCTTAGTGCCGTCGCAAATAAACTCTTGGCCGCACTACCCGAGATACGTACACTGAATACTTAACAACGCCGAGCGTTGGCATCTAACCAGCCGCCTTCCTTACGAATGCAGCCGCATGATGTCTTCGCCGTGGTACTCACTAGCAGTACCACCAGGGTTCCGCCGGAAACGGTTGAGCCTCCCACATTTGGAAAGGTGTAACATGACTCTGCAAGACTCGCACGGACGGCGCTTTAGCTATTTGCGTCTGTCGGTTACTGATGTCTGTAATTTTCGTTGCAATTACTGTCTGCCCGACGGTTATGAGTGCAGCGACGATACAGCGTCGCTAACGGTTGAAGAAATCACTCACTTGGCCCGCGCCTTTGCGGCTCAAGGAACCCGTAAAATCCGCATTACTGGCGGAGAACCTAGCCTGCGTCGCGATTTACCTCAAATCATTCAGGCCATAGCAAATACCCCCGGCATTGAGCAAGTGGCCATCACCACCAATGGTTATAAGCTCACCAAGCACCTTCCTGCGTGGCACGCAGCCGGACTGACCCAGCTTAATGTCAGTATCGACAGCTTAGATCCGCGCCAATTTAAGGCGATTACAGGACATGATCGCTTACAAGAATTACTGGGTGGCATCGCGCTAGCGCAAACGTTGGGATTTAAAAACATTAAGGTCAACGCTGTATTATTACGCGACTACAATCTTGCCGAATTCGATCATTTCTTAGATTGGATAAAAACAACACCCATCACCCTGCGCTTTATTGAATTAATGCAAACAGGCGACAACCAAGATTACTTCGCCGCCAATCACGTATCGGGCGAGAGTATTAAGCAACGCTTAGAAGCAAACGGCTGGCAGCCTGTGTTACGTCGTGCTCACGCCGGCCCTGCACAAGAGTTTTGCCATCCGGAATACGAAGGCCGTATTGGTTTAATCATGCCGTACAGCAAGGATTTTTGCTCCACTTGTAATCGTTTACGTATTTCGTCGCTGGGTAAATTACATCTATGTTTATTTGGCGAGCATGGCTACGATCTACGACCCTTAATGACAGTCGATAAAGAGGCCGAACTGGAACTGGCTTTACAAGAACTCCTACAAAAAAAGAAGGCCACCCACTTTTTACACGATGGCGAAACCGGCGCAATCCAACACTTTGCCATGATTGGGGGCTAGCATGAGTGTCATTGGTGTTGTACTGGCAGGCGGTAAATCAAGTCGCATGGGGCAAGATAAAGCATTATTGCGCCTACCAAACGGCAAGACCTTGTTAGAGCACAGTATCGAACTATTAAACGGCCTAGGGTTGGCTGATGTTGTTATTAGCCGTGCAACTCGCCCCGACAAGATCGCGCAAGATATTAGCTGCATCGCCGACAAAACATTTAATCTCGGTCCGCTAAGTGGTATAGCCGCGGTTATCAATGCTCGACCTGAAGCTACTGCATTACTGATTATTCCTGTAGATCTGCCCTTTTTAACCGACGAGCTTCTAGCAGAATTATTAGAACGCGGACAAAACCTGCAATGTGCCAGCTATTTCTGCAAACATTATTTACCGTGTTATTTACCTATTAATAATACGACCACTTCGTATATCGCGCAGCAACTTGAAAACCCCGATGCTCGACGGTCAGTGTTTGGTCTATTAAAAAATGCTAACGCACTAGCGCTGCCCGTCGATAGCAACTTCTTAGCAAACGCCAATACATCCGAAGAATGGCAGCGCGTATTCCGCCACTATTCATCACACAGTTTTAAAGGAATTTAATATGGCTAAAACCTATAACGACGAATTTATACCATTAAAGATTTCTGTTTTAACAGTATCTGACAGCCGTACTGAAGAAACAGATACCAGTGGTCAATATTTAGTGGAAGCCATTACCGCTAGCGGACATCACATTAGTGATAAAAAAATTGTGATCGATGACGTATATAAGATGCGCGCACAATTGAGCCACTGGATTGCAGATGATCGAACTCAAGTTATTATTATTACGGGCGGCACTGGCTTTACCGAGCGCGATTCAACTCCAGAAGCAGCTGCACCTTTATTCGACAAGACCGTCGACGGCTTTGGCGAGTTATTTCGTCAACTATCGTACGAAGACATTGGTACCTCAACGATTCAAAGCCGAGCACTCGCCGGGCTAGCAAACGACACTCTAATTTTTTGCATTCCAGGCTCAACTAGCGCCTGTCGCATGGGCTGGGAAAAAATAATTAAGAGCCAAATCGACAGCCGCCATAAACCTTGTAACTTCGCACTTCGATTAAAAAATGTGCGTAAGAATTGTTTAACCCGCGGATAATCACTTATGACTGAGTTCTCTCATATTGATAGTCGTGGCGAAGCCTGTATGGTCGACGTCAGCGAAAAAACACCAACCGTGCGCATGGCGCAGGCCGAAGGCTTTATTAGCATGCAGCCCACTACATTAGAAAAAATTGTTAGTGGTAATCATCATAAAGGTGACGTGTTTGGTGTGGCACGCATTGCAGGCATTCAAGCAGCGAAACAATGTGCCAATTTAATTCCATTATGCCATCCGTTAATGTTGTCGAAAGTCGCAGTTGATTTTGAAATCCAACAAGATAAAAACCGTGTACGCATCGTTAGCATGTGTAAATTAACGGGCCAAACTGGCGTCGAGATGGAAGCATTAACAGCCGTTTCGGTTGCTGCATTAACATTATTTGATATGTGCAAAGCAGTAGATCCAGCCATGCAAATTGATGGCATCCGTGTATTAGAAAAGGTTGGTGGTAAATCCGGGCACTGGCATGTGAGCGGAGCTTCACAATGAAGGTAATGTTGTTTGCACGTCTGCGTGACGAGATTGGCCAAACATTTATTGATATCGAGCTGCCTGAGCCGTCTAATCTGGCAACACTAAAATCTGTAATTTCTGAGAATTACTCGTTACTGGCCGATGAAATACAGGCCGGTCGAGTATTAACCGCTATTAATCAGGTGTTATGCCATGATGATCAATCAGTGATTACCAGTGCAGATGAAGTTGCTCTTTTTCCTCCTATGACTGGCGGCTAAAATGGATTCCATCACTGTACAAACTGACGACTTCAATATCGCTGATGAATATCAGGCGCTATGTGGGCAAAACACTGAAACGGGTGCGATTGTATTTTTTAGTGGACTCGTACGTGACCGTAATGAAGGCATCGATGTCACCGGTTTATTTCTCGAACACTATCCTGGCATGACCGAACGCTCGCTAGAAGACATCGTTAAACAAGCACGTCTGCGTTGGCCTATTTTGCAAGTGCGATTAATACATCGAGTCGGCCAACTCGATATTAACGATCAAATCGTATTTGTTGGTGTTAGTAGCGCTCACCGTGAAGCTGCATTCGATGCCTGCCGATTTATTATGGATTTTTTGAAAACTGAAGCGCCATTTTGGAAGAAAGAAACCCGCACCGATGGCCATCACTGGATTGAATCGAAAACAAAAGATCAAGAAGCGAAAACTCGCTGGAATAAATAAACGCAACAAGCAATCCAAATAAAAAACGCCGATAAAATCGGCGTTTTTTATTTATAGCTCACATTAGCTCATGTCTAATCTTGCAAACGTAAGTTGTTCGAAGAACCATCAAAACGATCCGCATTGGTTTCATTGCCAAGCTTGATCATTAAACGTAAATCGTTTGGTGAATCCGCGTGAGCAATTGCATCTTCGTAAGTGATTTCGCTTTGCTCGTACAAGGAATAAAGAGCTTGATCGTAAGTCTGCATACCGAGTTCGTTTGAACGCGCCATCAGAGCCTTCAATTCGTGTACATCGCCTTTTCGAATCAAGTCGGACACCAAAGGAGTGTTCAGCAACACTTCCACCACGGCACGACGGCCACGACCATCAGGGGTAGGAATTAATTGCTGAGCAACAATGGCACGCAAGTTAAGCGATAAATCCATCCAAATTTGCGAATGACGTTCTTGTGGAAAGAAGTGAATAACACGATCCAGTGCTTGGTTAGCGTTATTACCGTGTAAGGTCGCCAAACACAAGTGACCGGTTTCTGCGAAGGTAATCGCATGTTCCATTGTTTCTGCTGAACGCACCTCACCAATCATAATGACGTCGGGCGCCTGACGCAGACAATTTTTTAAGGCAACCGCAAAGGTTTCCGTATCCAAACCCACTTCGCGCTGGGTAACGATACAATTGTCATGCTGGTGAATAAATTCAATCGGATCTTCGATACTTAAGATGTGGCCTTTGCTATTACGGTTACGATGACCAATCATCGCGGCTAGCGAAGTTGATTTACCGGCCCCCGTTGCCCCCACAAATAGAATCAAACCACGCTTCGACATTGATAAGTCTTTAATAATGTCGGGTAAGCCTAATTGATCAACGCTAGGAATACGGGTTTCGATTCGACGTAACACCATGCCTGCTGTGTTGCGCTGAAAAAACGCACTCGCACGAAAACGCCCAATACCTGAGGCGTTAACGGCGAAATTCAATTCTTTCTTTTCTTCGAACTCATGTTGTTGACGTTCGTTCATCATACCAACAACAATTTCGCGGGTTTGTTCAGCACTCAATACCGTCTTATTTAAAGGCACCAGTTTACCGTGCACTTTCATCGAAGGAGGCACACCTGCGGTAATAAACAGGTCTGAGGCACTCTTTTCGACCATAAGCCGTAAAAATTTTTCCATTGACACGCTGATCTACTCCTAGAAATTTTCTGGCATTTTGGCTTTTTCTCGTGCGGTCTCACGAGATATTAATCCTTTACCGACCATGTTTTGCAAGCACTGATCCATAGTCTGCATACCGTAACTCGCGCCAGTCTGTATCGACGAGTACATTTGCGCCACTTTGTCTTCACGAATCAAATTTCGAATCGCTGGTGTACCAATCATGATTTCATGAGCCGCAATTCGACCACCGCCGTTTTTCTTTAACAAACCCTGAGACACAACGCCTTGTAGCGACTCGGATAACATTGAGCGCACCATTGATTTTTCTTCTGCCGGAAACACGTCGACAATACGGTCAATGGTTTTCGCGGCCGAGCTGGTATGCAAAGTACCAAATACCACGTGACCGGTTTCTGCCGCGGTTAAGGCCAAACGAATAGTTTCTAAGTCGCGCATCTCACCCACGAGAATCACATCCGGGTCTTCACGTAACGCCGAGCGTAACGCTTCATTAAAACCTAGAGTATCGCGATGGACTTCACGCTGGTTGATCAGGCTTTTCTTGGATTCGTGTACGAATTCAATCGGGTCTTCAACCGTTAAAATATGGTTGTATTTGGTTTCATTGATGTAATCCACCATAGCCGCTAACGTCGTCGACTTACCTGAACCGGTAGGGCCAGTCACCAGCACAATGCCGCGCGAAATATTGGCCATGTCTTTAAAGACTTGCCCCATACCGAGCTGATCCATCGTCAAAACCTTGGATGGAATCGTACGAAACACTGCACCGGCACCGCGATTGTGATTAAAGGCATTCACACGGAAACGGGCAACGCCTGGCACTTCAAACGAAAAGTCAGTTTCTAAGAACTCTTCAAAATCCTTACGCTGCTTATCGTTCATAATATCGTAAACCAGCGCGTGGACTTCTTTGTGACCCAACGGCGGCAAATTAATTCGACGCACATCGCCGTCTACACGAATCATCGGCGGTAAATCAGCTGAAAGATGTAAATCGGATGCGCCTTGCTTCGCGCTGAATGCCAATAGTTCGGTAATATCCATAGCCACTCCTATGTAAAAAGATGCTTATCTGGTGCAACGCTAACTTTGATGACTCTAGCCTACGCTGACCGTTTCGCTGATGTCTGGTGTATCATGATCAAGACTAGCATTCGTTGACCAGGTTCACTGAATCCACACATCCTAAACAAAGCCTTTGTAATGTCTACTATTGAAACTCAATACCAGCAGGTTGTTAATCGAATACACGGCGCATGTGACGCCAGCGGACGAAAGCGCGGTGATGTGCGCCTGTTAGCCGTTAGCAAAACCAAGCCTGCAGAAATGGTTGAGGCCTGCTATCGCATGGGGCAACGCAGCTTCGGCGAGAACTACCTCCAAGATGCCTTAGACAAAATAACCGCTCTCAGCCACTTGTCTGATATCGAGTGGCACTTCATTGGCCCACTGCAATCGAATAAAACACGCCCTGTTGCTAATCACTTCCAGTGGTTAGAAACCTTAGATCGCGAAAAAATAGCCGTGCGGCTCAATGAGCAGCGGCCCGAGGGTCTGCCGCCACTGAATGTTCTCATTCAGGTCAACATCAGCGACGAACCACAAAAAGCCGGTATCGCAACAAACGACGTTGCTACCTTCGCGCAACAGCTACAATCGTTGCCTAAGCTTAAGGTGCGTGGTCTCATGTGCATCCCTGAAGATACTCCTAATGAAGAACACTTGCGCCATCAGTTTGAACGCATGCAACAACTTCTTCGGGAACTTCAGCAAATCGTTCCAGAAGCTGACACCTTGTCGATGGGAATGTCAGGAGACCTAGAATTAGCCATCGCCTGTGGCTCAACCCAAGTTCGTATTGGCACTGATATTTTTGGCGCACGTAACTAACAACACCCGCTACTCTAGAAAATAACGGCCTGTCTTATCAGCCGAATAGATACAAGGAACAAAAATGACTCAAATTGCATTCATTGGCGGCGGCAACATGGCTACCAGCATCATTGGTGGTTTAATTCGTCAAGGTAACATCAGTGCAGACTTAATCCATGTTAGCGATCCGGGTGCCGAGCAACGAGAAAAATTGACTGCGACTTTTGCTGTTAACACACACGCGGATAATCAAGAGGCCATTGCCAATGCTGGCGTTGTGATATTGGCCGTTAAACCGCAAATGATGAAAGACGTTCTGCTGCCGCTAAAAGCGACCTTGTCGGCACGTCAGCCGCTGATCATATCTATTGCTGCTGGCATCAATCTGCCGTCACTACAAGCATGGAGTGGCTGTAAATCCGTTGTGCGTTCAATGCCAAATACACCGGCGTTAACTGGCACTGGCGCGACCGGCTTATTCGCCAGTAGTGAAGTTACCTTGGATCAACGCAACCAAGCCGATGCACTACTGCAAGCAACAGGTATTACCGTGTGGGTGAAAACAGAGGCCGAGATCGACGCAGTGACAGCCCTATCCGGTAGCGGCCCGGCGTATTACTTCCTACTCATGGAAGCGATGATCGCCGCAGGACGAGAACTGGGTTTAAGCGAAGAAACCGCGACGAAGCTGACATTGCAAACGGCTTTGGGAGCCGGACAGATGGCGATGAATGCCGATGTTGACCCTGCAGAACTGCGCCGTCGCGTGACATCACCAGGCGGCACGACAGAACGAGCCATTGCCACCTTCGAGGGCGCGCACCTGCGTGACATCGTCAGTGCCGCGATGAAATCTGCCTGCAGCCGTGCCGCGGAACTCAGCGAACAACTTGGGGACTGAATAAGGCAAGATAGGCACTGGTAAAATATCGCCAGTGCCCATATGTTAAGTACATCGCCAGTTTAATGGCATAAATTAAGAGTTGATGGAGTTTTCATGTCCACCTTGTCTCAAGTAGGTATGCTTTTAGCCAACACAATAGGCAGCATGGTTCTGCTGATTGTTGTGTTACGTTTTTTATTACAGCTGGTACGCGCAGACTTTTATAACCCGTTATCACAGTTTATCGTGCGCTTCACCAATCCAGCACTGATTCCACTACGTAAAGTTATTCCGGGTTTTGGCGGCTTAGATGTCGCCTCAATCGTACTGGCATTAATTACTCAGTACCTTCTGCTAGCCATACTCGTTGTTATCGCGACGGGCTCCATTAACATACCGTGGGTCTCCATGATTCCTTGGGCTCCAATAGCGCTGTTCTCGCTTATTCTAAAGATCTATTTTTGGGGACTATTGATCACGGTTATTGCTTCTTGGATTGCGCCTAACTCCTACAACCCAGCGCTAATACTGATCAATCAAATACTAGAACCGGCCATCCGACCTATCCGTAAAATGCTGCCCGACATGGGTGGATTAGATTTATCACCGATTGTTGTTTTCCTCAGCATTCAAGTGATTGAAATCGCCGTACTAGGCCCACTAGTTCAAGCAGTAGGCATGCCTGCAGGCCTCATGTTGTAAAACATGAGCCTATTCTACCAATGGCAGAATGAGGATCTTATCCTCACCTGCCATCTCCAACCGAAAGCCAGCAAAGATGAGTTTGCTGGCGAACACGGCGAAGCAATCAAAATCCGCATCAAAGCAGCCCCCATTGAAGGCAAAGCCAACGCCGCTCTGATTGCGTTCTTAGCCAAGCAGTTTGGTGTCAGTAAGCGCGATGTTGAAGTGATTAGCGGTGAACTGAATCGGCATAAGCGGGTGCGAGTATCGCAGCCGAAGAAGATACCGGAAGCGTTGGCGGCTGTTTTGTTAATGAATGAGAACCCTCTTTAATCCTGTTACACTGCGCTGCTAAAATTTGAACCCCTAGTTACGGATATCCACCCTCAATGCCGGATGTTATTCCTCATGATTCCGTCGGTCTGGTCAGCCCGAGAACACAGCATTTCGATGAGCCTCTGACATTACGCAGTGGCCGTGTGTTGCCGCAATATGATCTTGTCTACGAAACCTACGGTGAACTGAACGCCGATTGCTCTAACGCCATTTTGATTTGCCATGCGTTAAGTGGTGATCATCATGCGGCTGGTTATCACAGCATGGATGACAAGAAGCCGGGGTGGTGGGATTCGTGTATTGGTCCTGGCAAACCCATTGATACGCGTCGCTTCTATGTTGTTGCGTTGAATAATCTAGGTGGTTGCGCAGGTTCCACTGGACCAACCAGCATCAACCCAGAAACTGGGGAAGTTTACGGCCCAGATTTTCCAATCGTCGCTGTGCGTGACTGGGTACAAAGCCAAGCACGTTTAGCCGATGTGTTAGGCATTAAGCAATGGGCAGCGGTGGTTGGTGGTTCGCTTGGTGGTATGCAAGTATTGCGCTGGTCGATCCAATACCCCGAGCGCGTAAAACATGCAGTGGTTATTGCCTCAGCACCTAAACTCTCTGCACAGAATATCGCTTTCAACGAAGTCGCACGTCAAGCCATTGCCAAAGATCCAGACTTCCATGATGGCTGGTATCACAAGCACGGTACCATCCCTAAGTCCGGCTTAATGCAGGCGCGTATGTTAGGTCACCTGACCTACCTATCGGACGATGCTATGCGCGAAAAATTTGGCCGCGAACTACGCGAAGGGAAACTGAACTTCAGCTTCGCGCCTGAGTTCGAAGTCGAAAGTTATTTGCATTATCAAGGTGAAAAATTCAGTACTCGTTTTGACGCCAACACTTATATGTTGATGACCAAAGCGCTGGATTATTTTGATCCTGCACGCGATTACGACAATGATCTAGTAAAGTGTCTAAGTCAGTCTAAATGCGATTTTCTCGTAGTCTCGTTTACTACCGATTGGCGCTTTGCGCCTGAGCGCTCGTTAGAAATTGTTAATGCATTAACCCATGCTGATAAAAACGTCAGTTATGCCTGTATTGAATCCACCAATGGCCACGATGCTTTCTTGCTGCCCATTCCACGCTATCTCAATTTATTCCATGCCTACATGGAACGCGTTGCAACCAGCTGCAATTTGCCGGAGGTAAGCGCATGAATAAATTACGTGAAGACCTCGCCATTATTCAGCAATGGGTGAAACCAAATAGCCAAGTGCTCGATTTAGGCTGCGGTGAAGGTACCTTATTGCGCTACCTACAAGACAGTAAAAATGTCCGCGGCTATGGCTTAGAAATTGATGACGATAAAATTACCGCCTGCATTCGCAACGGCGTTAATGTTATTGAACAAAATCTCGATAATGGCCTTAGTAATTTTCGCGACAACAGCATTGATACCGTCATCATGACCCAAGCACTGCAAGCCGTGCAGCGTCCTGATCTACTGTTAGACGAGATGTTGCGAATTGGTAAAGAAGCCATCGTCACCTTCCCTAACTTTGGCTACTGGCGCACGCGTTTTTATCTTATGCTTAAAGGCCGCATGCCCATGTCGGAGACCTTGCCGTATAACTGGTACGATACGCCGAACATTCATATGTGCACCTTCCGCGATTTTGAAGTGTTATGTCGCGGCAAAGGCATTCGGATTTTAAATAAAACCGTAGTCGACGATCAGCATAAAGAACACTGGCGCATGCAAGTATGGCCAGCCATGCTGGGCGAAATTGCGGTTTACCACATCACAAGGAGATAGGCTGATGAAATTATTATTCGTACGTCAATTTGCTCAAATCGTTGCCGTTGCTCTCGTTTTATTGAGCGCCCATGCACAAGCGGCTGATACTGGTGAACAGAAAAAAGTTTTTGGTGAATACGAAGTTCACTATATTGGTTTAAATTCGAGCTTTTTACCCGAAGATGCAGCTGCGGCCTATAATATCCCGCGCTCTCGTTCGTTAGGTTATTTAAGCATTTCTATTCTTAAAGACGAAGGTGGCGAATTAGCAGTGCCTGTTTCGGCAAAATTAACCGGGACCATCCGTAATTTAATTGGTCAGGTGCGTGAACTGGAATTTCGTGAAATTAAAGAGACTAATGCCGTGTATTACATCTCAACGTTTCGCTTCGATGATAAAGATATGTACACCATTGATCTAAAAGCGACTCCGGAAGGCCAACCCCGCACTTTCGATGTCACTTTCAGTCAGCAGTTTTATCAAGAATAGTATTATAGAAATTCGATAGATTGAGCAAATAGAGAATATGACCACCAAAATCGTATTGGCGAGCGGCAATGCAGGAAAGCTGCGTGAGTTTTCAGCGATGTTTGCGCAGCACTTCGCCGATGCCAATGTTGAATTGATTCCGCAGACAACCTTAGGTGTCGATGACGCCGAAGAAACCGGCTTGAGCTTTGTTGAGAACGCTATTCTGAAAGCCCGCCACGCCTGCGCAATTACTGGTTTACCAGCCTTAGCAGATGATTCGGGTTTAGAAGTTGATGCCTTACAGGGCGCACCGGGTATATACAGTGCGCGCTATTCTGGCCAAGGCGACAGCGCGAATAATGAAAAATTGTTAACGGCATTAGTGGGTATTCCAGAAGCACAACGCACGGCCCGTTTTCAGTGCGTGCTCGTCTACATGCGCCATGCCGAAGACCCGACACCACAAGTATTTCAAGGCTGCTGGGAAGGCCGAATTGTTAACCAAGCGGCCGGGTCTGAAGGCTTTGGTTATGACCCCGTGTTCTATGTGCCGAGTGAAGGCTGTACCGCCGCGAGCCTAAGCAAAGAGCAAAAAAATCAGCTATCCCATCGCGGCCAAGCGATTAAAGAAGTATTGCAACGCTGGCGTCCATAACAATGCCAGTTATTTATATCGCAGCCCAATAGTCGGCTGCACTCCCCTTTATAACAGCGACACAATAGGCACATTTCCTTGGATATTTTAGAACAACTCGAAAGCAAAGTTTTAGACGCTATTTATGCATTAGAAACACTGCGCAGCGAACGTGACAACTTAACAAAAGAACTAGAAGAAGGCTGCGAAGAACTCGCTCAACTGCGCATGAAGCTAGCCGATGCAGATACCCAACTTTTTGAAGCAGCAGAGCGTTTAGAACATCGCGATACTGCACTGACGGCATTGCAGCAACAACTAGAATCAGCGAAAAAAGACAACGTGCGCCTAGCTCACGAAAAAAGCGAACAGGACGCGAAAATAGCAGCGTTACTAGAAGCCATCGAGCAGTCGGTAACGGCCTGAAAGTCTGATGACACTGCCACCTCTAAGCCTCTACATTCATGTTCCTTGGTGTATACGCAAATGCCCTTATTGTGATTTTAACTCACACAAAGCAGACGCTAACCTACCTGAAGCTGAATACATTGACGCCCTACTTTCCGATTTAGATCGCGATCTTATTTGGGTACAAGGGCGTGACATTCAGAGCATATTTTTTGGCGGTGGCACGCCCAGCTTATTATCAGCAACAGCCTACGAACGCTTGTTCGTAGGTCTGCAGCAGCGTTTAACCTTTGCTGCCGACATTGAAATCACCCTAGAAGCAAACCCAGGGACGTTTGAGGCTGAAAAGTTTTCCGCTTATCGCAAGCTCGGCATTAATCGCTTATCCATTGGTATTCAAAGTTTCCACCCTGAGCATCTACAAGGCTTAGGGCGAGTGCATGATCGCGACCAAGCGTTACGCGCAATCGAGTTGGCCAAGCTGGCAGGTTTCGATAATTTCAATTTAGATTTAATGCATGGCTTACCCAATCAAACGATTGATCAAGCGCTCGCAGATCTTAACCAAGCCTTGAGCTTTAATCCCAACCACTTGTCTTGGTATCAACTGACCATTGAACCCAATACCGAATTTTATAAGCGCCCACCAACACTGCCGGAAGACGACACCCTTTGGGATATTCAAGAAGCTGGTTTAACTTTGTTACAGCAAAATGGTTATGAGCACTATGAAATATCTGCCTTTAGTAAACCGGGCAAACAAGCGCGCCATAACGTGAATTACTGGCAATTTGGCGACTACTTAGGAATAGGTGCGGGTGCTCATGGAAAAATTACCCTAGCCAACAGCGGTGAAATTTTCCGTACGCAAAAAACACGCTTACCGAAAGATTACTTAAACCCAGATACCTTACGCGCCACTGCGGTTGAGCCCATTATTGATCAAGATATTGGCTTAGAGTGTTTAATGAACGCACTACGGTTAAAAGAAGGTATTTCGATTAAAGATTTTGAAGAGCGCACCGGGTTATTGCTGTCTGCCGTTGCGGAGCCAATCAAACGTGCTCAAAAGCTGGGTTTATTGCATATAGACAATCGAATTTACGCCAGCGATAAAGGCCAACAGTACCTCAATAATTTGTTATCCTTATTTTTAACCGAGGAAGAATAACGATCTACTGACCGTTACGCTACTTGGTTCAACTGCGAAACCTCCCGCAAATAATTCAATCCACCGTTTTTTCCCATTTCATATCCGGCGGTTAATCTATCAAGTTTCATCGTTAATCGGCTGACATTGAACTCAGGCGGCGGTGCTACAACCCGCACGATACAATCATCCGGCGGGTTCTCAATAAAATCTAAGCTAGCGTTGTAATCATCGCCACGGAATAACATGGCATTTAATAGTTGCGAATTGCTAGAGTTGTGACCAATTAGTCGTTCCATCATCCACTGCGACGACGCCGGCTTTTTGCGATACCCACGTTGGCGCGACAATACCACGGTAATATCTCTTGCTCCCATATTGTAGGCTTGGCGTACTGGAATTGAATCCGCGACACCGCCATCAACATAATACTCGCCATTAACGAGCGGCTGATCTCGATAAGCAAACGGGATTGCACACGTGGCCACCATTAAGTCGTGAACATTTTCGGCGGTTACTCGCATGTAATGCGCACTACCGGTTTCTACGTGAGTAATAGCGGCATACATAGGAATAGCATCGTTAAACTGCTCAGACGCTAGTGGTAACTGTTCGTTAGCGTAATTCCACAACCAATGGATATCAGTGAGATGCCCGCCGCGAAAAAAACGTACTGGACTATAAAATTCACGCTGACGTGCATATTCCAAAATCGCACGTTTACTGCGCTCAGGCTGTTGGCTGATATACCCAGCTAAATTAGTCGCGCCGGCTGAAACGCCAATTGCAAAGTCGAAGTCTTGGTAGCCAGCAAGCATTAAAGTATCAAGCACACCGCTGGCAAAAATGCCGCGCATTGCGCCGCCTTCGACGACGAGTGCGGAACGAGGAGACGTCATAGCGGACCTCCATGGGAAAGTAGAACATTACACAGAGTAGTTCTGCAGGGTAAACCTAAGATTCGGTTTACGATATTTGATAAATTTTATCGAGGTGATAGTTTTTATACAGCGTAAAACTGTCACCCGCAAGACAAAGAGGCCAATAACAAGTACCAACTACTCTCGCGTAACGACTAACTGCTTAAATAGCGGTAAATCTTGCAAGCTCTCAAAACTAGCATCCAAACCTGCCTGCTCACGTAGCGTCTCCGACTGCACAATTGCGCTCTCTAAATCTCGCAGTGCTTCGTCTACATAGCCACTCTCAGCATGTGCACAGGCGCGCTGATAGAGTGCATGACTGTTATCTGGATCAATCGATAAGGCTCGATTCGCTAAGCTTGTCGCCCATTGCGTCTGCCCCATACCTAATGCCGCATCCGCCTTGTAGGTTAATGCCTCAAGGTCATCAGGACGCACTTCTAGAATCTGATCATAGATAGCAATCTTGCTTTGTGGGCTCGCTTCTTGTGAGGCTTTTAACCACAAGGAATGGACTTCATTGGTCAATTCAATCTCTTCTTGAGTCGCTGCAATGTGACGTGATTTATGATGCAGCTCGCGCTCTAACTTATCCAAACGCGCTTCGTACGAATCGGTGATACGTTTTATTTCTTCATTAGCAAGTGTTCCCACACGATCTTTAATTTCGCGCAAGGAATTCCACCCGACCAAGACGAGCAAGGTCGACGCGCCCGCAATTAAATAAAAGAAATAAGTCACCGTATCGGTAGCATAGGCCAGCGCTTTATCTGCAACACTCAGCTCACGGTCAACCACTTTTTCAGTCAACTCAAGATGGGTATCGGCGATCATTTGCCGTAAATTTTTCACTTCATCGAGTAAATAGCGCTCAGTGAAAGCGCTATATAAAGGTGCTTGTAGTGAATTAATGGTGTCTTCTGCTTTGGCAACGCTTTGCTCATGTGTTAGTGCTTCAGCTTGATCATTTACCGGCTCAGCATGAGCACGAGTCGGTAAAAGAACCAAGGCGGAAACAAACAACAGCATCGAAAGCATTAAATGCAGAGCAACTTTTATTACGCTGTTTGTTCTGCTACCCATGTATCACAATGCTCCACTAGTTGGGAATGCAAGGCTTTCACAGCCGTGCCATAGTCTTGATCAGCAACCAAAAACATCATATCAACCTGACGCATTGCTTGGTGTACCGAGAGGATATTGACGTTCGCATCTGACAGTGCCGAAGAAGCTGACTTTAATAAACCGGGCACTTTCATATCGCTACCAATTGCGCTAACGAGCGCCAGTTTTTCTACGCGAATATCTGCACCGGCGTATGCTTGCTGCAAGCGATCCATCAACCAATTAATTCGTCGCTTATTACCTTTTAGATAAAAAGTTACGGTATTGGCATTAAAGTCTTTGGTTAACACACGGACGCCAGATTCTAAAACGAGATCATTCATTTTCTGGCCGTAGCTAGAGTCTCCGACCATATCTTGATCAAAAATCTCTAAACCCCAGACATTACGTGCGCCCGCAATAATTTCGACTTTCGGCTTTTTACTACTGTAGTCATTACGAATTTCGGTACCGTTATGCTCAGGTTCAAAGGTATTTTTCACACGTAAAATAATATTCCTTTTACGCAAACCCGCTGCCGCTCGAGGGTGAATAGCTTCCATACCCAGATTCGCTAACTGATCGGCCACGTCGTAATTTGTTAAACCAATCGGCTGTACATTGTTAGCACCAACGAGCATAGGGTCGGCAGTACTCAAGTGATATTCTTTATGAATCACCGCTTCGCGCGCGCCAGTAACCGTCGCAATTTTACTGAAGGTCATTTCGCTATAACCGCGGTCATAGGTACTCATTAAGCCTTCACGGCACTGTGTATAACCAGTAACAATTGGCATTTCAGTCGCTAAATCAACATCAGAAAATGCATAGGTAATATGCTCATCAAATGATTTTTGTGTATCTGAACGCCAATTGGTTAAATCGATAAAACGAGCATTCACATCATGCAATCGCAACAGCTGCACTGAGTTATAAGCACTATGTGCTTCACCCATTGCACTAAGCATCTCGCGCACACGATGAAGGTGATCATCCAAATGGAAGTGGCCAAACGAACAAACGACCTCAAGGTTTTCGAGGCAGTCTTTTACGTCGGCCATGCGCCCCTGAATAAATTGATCTGCACGTTTACGCACTAGCTCGTGCTCAGAAAACATATCTGAGTTGATATCCAACATCATCTGCATGACTTCGTTTAGCTTGCCTTGCCAAGGGCGATTTTCATCCATTTCGGCAAATAGGGCGTACACCCCAGGCTCCCCAGTTTTTTTATGTTCAAGCAAAGCGTTGGTTAAACCTGAGTAAGCCGAAACCACAAAAATTCGTTGGTAATAAGACGCGGCACCTTGACTAAACGGTACTTGTTTACGCAGCCAGATATTATTTAAAACATCGTTATAGCTACTCATCGACGTGCCGCCAATTTTCTCCACGCTGTGGATATTATTGGCGACGCGATTCGTATTTTTTTCCATAATGGTCATCATTCTATTTCCTGAAATTTCTTATTGAATAAGTTGCTATCACCCTTTGCGGATGACGATTTCAGGATGTCAGTCTGTCAATGTTTCGCCGTCTAACGCGTAAACGCCATTTTCATCGTGAACTTCTTTACCATTCAACGGTGGATTAAACACACACGCCATTTCCATATCTTCACTAGCACGCAATAGATGCTTATCGTTTTTATCTAAGATGTACAAAGTGCCAGGCTCGATCGGATAGATTTTGCCATCCGCTACGGTTTCAACTTCACCGCGTCCGCTCATGCAATACACTGACTCTAAATGATTTTGATACCAGATAGGGGTTTCGGTATTGGCAAAGATAGTAGTGATATGAAAGGAAAAGCCCATATTGTCGTTTTTCAACAACATACGAACACTTTCCCAAGTGCCACCATTTATCGCGCGTTCGGAATTTTTACAATCTTTTAAGGTACGTACAATCATGTTTCTTTAGTCCTCTAAATTAAGATGCTTTTGAAATTTGCTCAGCCATTACATCGCCAATACATGCTTCCAAAATCTTGAGGCCCTTCAATAACTGATCTTCTTCAATCGTCAGCGGCGTCAGAATTTTAACCACTTGGCTATCAGAACCACTGGTTTCAATAATCAAACCGCGAGTAAATGCAAGTTCGGTGATTTTTCCCGCAACTTCACCATTTGCACATTCTAGGCCCTGCATAATGCCACGACCCTTGTGCTTCAATTGACCACCGTGCTCTGCTTGAATTTCTTTTAAGCGACGACGAATAATGCTGGCTTTATGTTGTACTGATTGACTAAAAGTATCGTCAGCCCAATAGCACTCTAACGCGCGACGTGCCGTTACAAATGCATGGTTATTACCACGGAAAGTACCGTTATGCTCGCCCGGCGACCAAGTATCAAGTTCTTCTTTTAACAACACTAACGCAAATGGTAAGCCGTAACCGCTGAGTGATTTAGACAAGGTAATAACGTCTGGCTGAATACCAAATTCTTCAAAACTAAAGAAAGTACCACTGCGACCACAACCGGCTTGAATATCATCAACAATTAATAACATTTCATAACGCTTACATAGGTCTTGCAAACCTTGCATCCACTCTTTACTGGCGACGTTTAACCCGCCCTCACCTTGAATACACTCAACAATAACTGCAGCTGGATGGCCTAAACCTGAAGACTTATCCTTTAACGCTTTTTCGAAATACGACAGTGTATTGAAGTCACCAAGGTAACCATCAAATGGCATGAACTGCACGCCAGGTAATTCCATGCCAATCGACTTTTTGTAGTAACCATTGGCGGTAACCGCAGCAGCGCCTTGAGTCACACCATGAAAACCATTGGTAAACGAAACAACGGTTGAACGACCGGTATTCATGCGCACAATTTTCAAAGCAGCTTCAACCGCATTAGTACCTGTAGGACCAGTAAATTGAACCTTGTAGTTCATATCACGCGGTTCAAGGATCAAGTCACGGAAGGTTTCTAAAAACGCACCCTTGGCTTCGGTATGCATATCCAAACCATGAGTAATACCGTCACTCTCAATATATTCAATGAGTGCTTCTTTAAATTTTGGATTGTTATGACCGTAATTTAACGTGCCAGCGCCACCCAGAAAGTCGATATATTCTGTGCCCTGATCATCCGTCAGGAGTGCATTTTTGGCGGTTTTAAATGTCACCGGAAATGAACGACAGTAACCACGAACGTTCGATTCAATATCTTTATAAATACCCATAAATTTTACTCCTGAAGATGTGCGCGGCTTGCTGTAGAGGTACTACCCGCAAGCGCTTTAAAAGGACCGATATGAACCAGCATTTCTGTATCATGCTGACCACCGAAATGTTGCTCTCTGTCGAACATCACACGCGTATTTAGTGGCGCATCATTTTCTCGAGACAGCTTTTTGAACGTGTTCCACGAGGCATCGTTGCCAGTCGTGATACTCGTATGAAGATGGCGAACTCGACCTTGATGGCGAGTCAATAATTTAGAAAGCATTCTACTGGCCAACCCTTGGCCGCGAGCTTCTTCACCTACTGCTACCTGCCAAACAAACAAAGTATCTGGCTGGTCAGGCAAGAAGTAGCCCGAAACAAAACCGACCACCAAGCCTCCCTGCTCCGCAATCACACAGGTATCGCGAAAATGAGAGCACTGCAACAAGTTGCAATACATAGAATTTTCATCAAGGGGCTTACAACGACCAATCAGCTGGTAGACGGTAGATCCGTCTTCTGGATTGGGCTTACGCATAGTGATAATGCTTTGTTCTGTATTCGTTATTGCGTTTTTCTGAGCCAGAGACTGGTTCATAACTTTCATCAGAGTCCGCGTACCGGTGTAGCTTTTGATCGCCCGCACCATTACGTACTCAGTCATTTGCTTAGTACACGAAACAATTTAACACTGATGGATTTTATTTACAACACTAAACATGTATGCTTTCAACACAGCCAAATAACGCACCAGAATCATGAAAGTGTCATTTATTGGCAAAAATAACGCACAACTACGATGCAATATCACATTAAATTGGACTTTTTTCGTACAATACACGAAACAATATACATAGATGTCTATTCATTTAGACACATCAATTGAGCCGCAATGGTGATCCGAAGAGGATCAGGAGTAAGCATGACCGCAAATATTTCGTACTCTATAGATAAGAAAACCGCTAAAATACCCTCTCCGCCAATTTCTAAAGCCTACAAAGACGATATGAATCGATACGATGAAGTGTTGGTATCCCTGCGCCGCATTATCCGCGCAACGGATATGCACTCGAAAAAGTTAAGTAAAATCTCTGGACTAACATCCCCACAACTACTGATATTGCAGACATTGCGTTTACATTCAGAGCTGACGGTGGGCGAGTTGGCGCGCAAAATTAGCCTGTCACAAGCAACCGTGACCACCATTATTGATCGTTTAGAAAAGCGTAATTTTGTAAAACGCGAACGCGGTAGCGTCGATAAACGCAAAGTATTTGTCTATCTCACTCCAGAAGCAGACACAGCGTTGTTAAATGCGCCCAAGCCCCTGCAAGAAAGCTTTGTGCAACAATTCCAAGATCTGCGCGACTGGGAACAAACCATGATACTCGCGGCTCTTGAACGAGTAGCGCATATGATGGATGCCCAACATATTGATGCATCCCCTGTGCTTGATCTCGGTCAGCTAGACCGAATTGATCCGAGTCATTAAGTGAGCCAACCTGCTTGCATTAACATCTTTGCTCGCCGAGGTGAAAGCCAAGGCGAGCAGTTACAACAAGTTCCGTTATAATCCTATCCACTGATTTTATTCAGTACCCACGTTAATTTGGGCGTGGAAGCCAGAGGGGTATTCCTTCTCCTATGGACGTATTACCTGCCCGCTACTGTTTTCTAATGGAGAATTCTATGACCGACGTCGTTATTGTTGCCGCTACGCGCACCGCTATTGGATCATTCGGCGGCTCACTCGCCAGTATCCAAGCGACTGATTTAGGTGCTTTGGTAATACGAGCGTTAATGGAAAAAACCGGCATTGCTGGTGAAGAGGTCAACGAAGTATTAATGGGCCAAGTGCTCACCGCTGGAGCTGGGCAAAACCCCGCACGCCAAGCGGCAATTAAGGCTGGGTTGCCAGCAACAACCTCAGCAATGACGATTAACAAGGTATGCGGCTCGGGCTTAAAAGCATTGCACCTCGCAGCACAAGCCATTGCTTGTGGTGACGCCGACCTGATTATTGCTGGCGGCCAAGAATCCATGTCGAATGCGCCTCACGCTCTACCAAACTCACGTGATGGTCAGCGCATGGGCCCTTGGACTATGGTTGATACTATGATTGTGGATGGCTTGTGGGATGCATTCAACGATTACCATATGGGTATCACCGCAGAAAACATTGCCTGCGAATATGATATTAGCCGTGAGGAGCAAGACGCTTTTGCCGCGGCCTCGCAAAGCAAAGCATTGGCCGCCATTGAGGCCGGTCGCTTTGTTGATGAGATTACCCCCGTCTCGATTCCACAGCGTAAAGGCGACCCTATCATTTTCGCCACCGACGAAGGCCCACGCGCTGGCATCACCGCAGAGAAGCTAGGCGGTATGCGTCCAGCCTTCAAAAAAGACGGCACAGTAACCGCTGGTAACGCCTCGTCACTCAATGATGGCGCAGCGGCGGTAATGCTCGCCAGCAAAGAAAAAGCAGAAGCCTTAGGGTTGCCGATTTTAGCGACCATCAAAGCATACGCTAACGCCGGCGTTGACCCGAAAATCATGGGCACAGGCCCAATTCCGGCGACGAAAAAATGTTTACAAAAAGCCGGTTGGAGCGTGAGCGATTTAGACCTCATCGAAGCCAACGAAGCCTTTGCAGTACAAGCCCTATCAGTGAACAAAGGTTTGGAATGGGATGCTGAAAAAATTAACGTTAACGGCGGTGCTATTGCTCTTGGCCACCCAATTGGAGCGTCAGGCTGCCGTATTCTCGTAACCTTACTGCACGAAATGATTCGTCGCGATGCACACAAAGGCTTGGCCACTTTATGCATTGGTGGCGGTATGGGAGTGTCGCTGGCGATTGAACGCTAAGAATGAAGCACATCGATATCCAATAAAAACGGGGCTTATAGCCCCGTTTTTATTTCCTGTTTATTTTGACAATTAACCTCAACAAACTTCACGTTTACTGTGGCAGTTTTCCTCAATGCCTCTTAAGCTGAGTGGATCAAAATTCCACGCGAAGGACAGCTTTATGACTTCTGCTTACACCGTGCCCGGTCAGATGATGACCCAGCCTTTAATTATTTCTGATTTACTCGAATATGCAGCGATGCATCACGGTTCGCACGGGATTGTTAGCCGACGTTTAGAAGGCGATATTCATCAATATACGTATCGCGATGCCTTAGCTCGCAGTAAGCAGTTAGCCAATGCATTAATCGCGATGGGTGTTCAGCCTGGTGACAGAGTGGCGACGCTGGCGTGGAATGGCTATCGCCATTTTGAGTGCTACTACGGGATATCCGGTATTGGTGCTATCTGCCATACCGTAAATCCACGTTTATACAGCGAACAAATTGAATACATCATTCAACACGCTGAAGACTGCTACGTGTTTTTAGATGCTTGTTTTGCTCCATTACTAGAAACCATTGCTGACAAGCTTACATCAGTGAAGGGCTTCATCTTGATGATCGATGAAGACAAGATGCCGCCAACAACACTACCCAACGCGCAAAATTACGAAACCTTACTAGCCGCAAACAGCAGCGAATATATATGGCCGCGTTTAGACCACGATAGCGCCGCCTGCTTATGCTACACGTCCGGCACGACTGGCAACCCTAAAGGGGTTTTATACTCACAAGGATCTACCGTGTTACATGCGTATGCGAGTCGTAACCCTGATGCATTATGCGTAGGTGCCGACAGTGTCGTCATGCCTGTGGTGCCCATGTACCACGTATGCGCATGGGGGATGCCTTATATCGCACCAATGTCCGGCGCAACGTTAGTACTGCCAGGCGAAGGCATGGATGGCCCCGACCTATACGAGCTAATTAATTACGCCAAAGTCGATTTAATGCTCGGTGTGCCGACTATTTGGTTGCGTTTAGTCGATTATTTAAAAGCTAATAAACTCAGCATTCCGTCGGTTAAAACCGTTGGTGTTGGCGGCTCTGCCTCGCCACGTTCACTGGTTGAAACCTTAGATAAAGATTTTGGCATTTATTTATTGCCGATTTGGGGCATGACAGAAACCTCACCATTGGCAACACTAGGTGCACCGACAAAAGCCATGCAGTCGATGACCGATGATGAACGCTATCGCTTGCAAACCACCGCCGGTAAGCCGATGTTTGGTTTTGAAATGGAAATATTTAACGACGACGATGAACCGCAACCACACGATGGTAAAAGTCGCGGCTATTTACGCGTACGCGGCCCTTGGGTATTGAGCAGCTACTACAAAGTAGATAAAGCCGACTCTTTTTTCATTGATGCGAATGGAAAGTCTTGGTTCGATACTGGCGATATTGCCGTGATTGATGCCAATAGTTATTTGCAAATTGTGGACCGCGCCAAAGACGTGGTGAAGTCTGGCGGAGAATGGATTTCTAGTATTGATCTAGAAAATGCCGCCGTTGGTCATCCATGCGTGAAGGAAGCTTGCGTCATTGGCGTAAGACATAAAAAATGGGACGAACGACCACTACTATTTTTAATCAAAACCGACGATGGCGATGTCAGCAAAGAAGAAATTTATACTTTCTTAGAACAGCACGTGGCGAAATGGTGGTTACCGGATGATATTTTATTTGTCGATGAACTACCGCATACCGCAACAGGCAAGCTGCAAAAACGAACCCTGCGAGATGAATACATCGACTATTTAATTAAAGATTAACATCCGTCGTTTTAATAAAAGCTACTAGAGATCATTCGACCTCTGGTAGCCGCACTGCCATCCAGCTTCCTGCGACGCCCATCACCGACAAAATCAAAATAACGCCGCTTAAACCGATAATCGGAGTCAAGCTACCAACACCCCCAATAAGTAATAAAACCACGCCAATAATGGTATTACTGATGGACACATAATCGGTACGTTGATTACCCTCAGCCATATTCACGACATAGGTTTTACGTCCCAACCGCACACCTTGATGGGCAACGCTTAAGACAAAATACAAGCCCGGCAATAACCACAAACTTGCTAGCCAAGGTTGTGCTAGCGACTCGCATGCTACGACGAGCAAGCCAACAAGTGCCGCCATCAAACCTGATGAAATCATCACACGACGACTAGAGGTATCGGCGAAACGCCCCCAAAACGGCCCAGAAAATAAACTCGCTGCACCACTCGCCATCAAAAACAACGCCATAATACCGATACTTGCGCCGATATTTTGTTGCGCCATTACAACGATAAAAGGTGCGCTTAATGCAGAGCACAATAATAATGAACGGGTTAATACAAAATGGCGAAAGCGTACATCTGTTTGCATAAGCGATAAGCGCTTAAACGCTTGTAAAAGACCATTGCGTCCGCCATCAACTTCACCTGCCTGCTCCTCCACACCCGCATAAACTATGGCTGCTAGCCCCCACAAAATTGCAGCACCAACAAAACCTAAGACATACATACCGACGTCAGAGTTATCACTAAGGCCTAATGCCAAGGCCGCGCCCATCGCCAGCGTAATTAAGCCCGCACCACTTGCCGACCAGCCATTCAAACTGCCACGCTGCGACTTAGGAATGGTTTTACCCAGCACATCTTTCGATGCAACAGAATTTAATCCACGAGCCAAACTAAAGATCACCAATAAGCCAATCACCAACCAACCGGCCAAGCTGCCTTCCAGTCGCCAAGCGACCAAAGCAATACCGAGGACGGCCATCGCTTGCAATATACTACCGACCACCCAAACCCACTTTCTCACCGGCATTCTTCTTATAACGCTAGCAATTGCTAATTGCGGCAGTAAAGATCCCGATTCGCGAATAGGCACTAACCACCCCAACAAATAAGCCGGTGCACCAATGGTTTGCATCACCCAAGGTAACGTGATTTTTGGATTAATGAGCGCATCGCCCAGTTTCGATAGGAATAAACTGAGTAACATTTTAATAAAGTTATCCGGCGCTTCTTTGCACGCTTCGGTTCCAATTGTTTCGCAAGCGCGTGCGTCCTCTTCATTAACGAGCTTTTCATATAGCTGCGACGACAATGATTTATTCGCCATGTTTTACCTACTCGTTGTTAATTTAGATCAGAGTTTACCTGTTTTCGACTAGATTTTGCGCCCATAAAAAAACCACCCGAAGGTGGTTGCTTTATGGTGCATGCGGTTTTATGAATGCTTTTGCATGAAGGCTTTCACTTGCGGAGCAATGCTTTCACGGTACTTTCGACCATTGAAAATACCATAGTGACCGACGCCCGGCTCTTCCAGATGCACTTTTTTAGTCTTTGGAATTGAACTGCAAAGTTCAAGGGCACAAGACGTTTGACCTCTGCCGGTGATATCGTCCAACTCGCCTTCAATTGTCATTAACGCCATGTTTTTAATATCTTTCAGGTCAATAGGCTCGCCACGATATTCCATCGTGCCTTTTGCTAATTTCTGATCAATAAACACTTTACGAATCGTATCCAGATAATATTTAGCCGGCATATCCATCACCGCTAAGTACTCGTTATAAAATTCGCGATGCGCTTCAGCACTCTCGCCATCACCTTTAATTAAGTCGTTATAAAATTTAAAGTGCTTATTGACATGGTTATCCATATTCATCGACATAAAGCCCGACAGTTGAATAAAACCCGGATAAACCATCTGCCCTTTACCAACAAATTCCTGAGGAACGCGGCAAATTACATTGTCTTCAAACCACTCTAAATCTTTACCACCAGCATAATCGTTTACTTCCGTAGGACTGATGCGGACGTCAATTGGGCCGCCCATTAGGGTCATAGTTTTAGGTAAATTTTCGTCTCCGCGCTTAGACATCACACTGGCGGCAACCAAAGCCGGAACGCATGGCTGACAAACGGCCAATACGTGGGTATCTGGACCTAAATGAGCCATAAACTCCATCAGATACTGAACATAATCATCAAAGCTAAATTCACCCTCAATCCGCGGAACATCGCGAGCATTTTTCCAATCGGTAATGTACACCTCATGATCCGGCAAAAACTCTCTAACCGTACCACGCAACAAGGTTGCGAAGTGCCCAGATAGAGGCGCCATGATCAATACTTTGGGATGTTTCAAACCACGCGCTCGGCGGCGGAAATGCACTAAATTGCAATACGGTTTCTCAACTGCATTGACATATTCTATGCCGACCTCTCGCCCATCTATTTCAGTGGTGTCTAAAAACCATTCTGGCTTTTCGTAGTAATCAGTTAAACGCTCAACGAGTTCCATTGATGCTCTGAATGTACGGAGAAACCAAGATGAATTTAACGGGCTTAAAGGAAAGTAAAACATCTGCCGCGATTGTCGTGCCATTACATGCATAGGACGCATGACATTCATTATCTGTGCGTTAATTTTATAAAGCATGGGGCACCACCTGTTGCTGAAAAGACCTAAGGCCTCTGATATTCCTGTAATGATTCTGAGCTTAGCGCATTCACGGCACTTTGCGCTCGAATCTCTGCTTCGACGCCAAATCCTGTTCGACGTTCTTGACGATTTGTTTCACACCCTTGTAACACTGAGACAAAAGTAGTCACAGCCAATCTCATCATGGCCTGTATTGCCAACCGAATGGCACTATTAGCCATGCATTCAATGAGTATTTCTTCTATCCTGTTATTTAAACAATAATTAAGAAACCACTATGACTCACCCAGATAAGCAAAGCGACCAGCGCTTTAGTACATTTGCAGAATTCTACCCCTACTACTTAGCCGAACATGGCAATCCAATCTGCCGCGGACTGCATTATGTCGGTTCAGCAATTGCCTTGGGAGTGCTGCTGTACTGCCTTGTAAGCGGTAATTACATAATGCTGCCATTAACATTACTAGCAGGCTATGGCTTTGCTTGGATTGGCCACTTTTTCTTTGAACACAATCGTCCTGCGACGTTCATTTATCCACGCTGGAGCTTTATTGGGGATTGGGTAATGTTAAAAGACTTTTTGACAGGCCAATTACCCAAAAAATTAGCAGCCTTTAAAGCACCGCCACGCGATTAAGCGGGCGGGGCATTTAATTGCTAACGCATGTCCGCAATATTTAGGGAGTTGGCGCGAATCTAAAAATTTAGTGGCGAGAAATCCTATCAAGCGATAGCTGAAAGGAACCAAAGCTTAACTCTCCACGAGATTGCATACGGAGCATCAACCACCAGACGATGCCACCGGCCAATAAATTTCCCAAAGCAGCACCAATTAGCAAACCGCGTACACCATCCAGTTGTAAACCAATAACAGCGCCCAACACATAAAACACAAATAGCCTTACCGTGTTTAACACCATCGAAATCACGGTTCTTTGCAATGAGTTCAAGGCCGCGTTTACACACAACACTATCCCCATACCTATGTAACCCAAAGGCAACCAGTGTAAGTACATAACGGTAACTTTCACCACCTCAGCATCCTCCGAAAAGAGCTGCGCTAGCGGTTCTGCTACTAGCCATAACACAGCGCAAATACTGAGTTGCGCGATAACAACTAATCGCAGGCTGTAATTCATAACCAACCAAATACGATCATCATTACCAGCCGCATGATTCTGAGCGATAAAGGCCGGAAGCGTCGCCGTCAGGGCTAAAACTAACGACAAGAGGAAAGAGTCAAAGCGCATACCAACGCCAAAACCGGCAACAGCTGCCTCGCCCGAATTAGCAATCATAGAGAGCAAGATGGCACCAGCCACAGGTACTAGTAGATTGGTGATCATTGCTGGAATTCCCAGCTCAAGCAGCCGTCGCCACAAGGCCAGCATTTGTTTCAGTGTTAACTCCACAAACGACACATAACCTTGGCGAATTTGTTGCTGCATAATGACACCTAAAACAATGGCCCAGCAAATCCCGCTTGCCAAGGATGCACCGCCAATGCCCATTGCAGGAATTGGCCCCAAACCAAAAATAAGCAATGGATCAAGCATGGCATTGAGCATAGCGGCGGCCAACATCATCAATGACGGTAACTTAGTGTTGCCCATTGCTCGCAACGAGGCATTTTGCATCATGAGCGCCAACAGAAGAATCGATCCCGGCCACCAATACACCATGTACGCCCAGATTTCTGGCAACAACTCGGCATCGGCACCCATCGCCCTAAACAAAGCATCATGATTGAGTACTCCAATAAGCCAAAGCACTGTACCCAAAACAAAACTCAACATTAGGCCGGAGGTTAGCGCCCGTCGCAGGCTCAGTGTGTCGTCAACACCCACTGCTCTAGCGATCAATGCCGACAACGCTATGCCTAAGCCAATCGCCATATTGCTGATCACCATAGTCACTGGCTGAGCAAAACTGACGGCTGCCAGACTTGTCGTACCGAGCAAGCTAACAAACCACGCATCGACGAGACTGAAGAACATCATCGCCAAAATACCAATAATCATTGGGCGTGTGAGTTGATGCAACGTAGCCGCAATTGGCCCACCTAGAATAGCGTTTCTCAAAGCTTGGCTTACCTTGTTATTTTAAAAGCGTTTACACAACCGGCTGGATGACCCTACTTTATACGATCTTGCGACTGATCGAGTGACGCAATTAGATCACCACAGGTAATTCTTTGTCCCTTTTATGTAACCCCTCCTCCCAAGCCATCAGATGTGATCTATCTTTTAACTATTATTCTTATCAGCTCGTCCGGAGACACTCATGAAGTGGTTCACCCCCATGCTGTGCATGCTCAGTATCAATAGCATCTGTCAAGCCGACACGATCACCCTCACGGCCGATGAATGGTTCCCAGTAAATGGCGATCCGCAAGCCGAACATCGCGGCTATATGATTGATATAGCTACAAAAATCTGGGAATCTCACGGACATAGCGTCGATTACCAGATCATGCCATGGGAGCGTGCAATCGAAGAAACACGTTCTGGGCAAGTCGACTGTATTGTCGGTGCTTATGTCGAAGATGCGCCCGATTTCGTCTTCCCATCATCCGCATTGGGGATGGACGAAAGCCATTTCTTTAGCCTTAGTAAAAACAATTGGAAGTTCCACGGCATCAACTCCTTGAAACAAGTGCGCCTAGGCGTTGTCGGCGGCTATGCCTACGATGAAGGCCCGCTTGATGCCTACATAGAAAAATATGAAAACAGCAGTCGCGTACAAATAATGAAGGGCAATAACGCCCTAGAGCAAAACATCAAAAAACTGATATCTGGGCGTATAGATTCGATTGTTGAATCACCCATGGTAATGAAAGCCAAACTCAAGAAAATGGGTCTTCATCTAGACATTCAAGACGTAGGAACCATTGGCGATCCAACCCCAATGTACATAGCCTGCTCGCCGCAAAATCCAAATTCGAAAGAGTACGTTGAGCTATTATCAGCAGGCATAGACGAGCTGAGAATAAATGGCGAACTGCACAAGATCCTCAGCCACTACGATATCGACGATTGGGAAGTATCCATTGTTAGTAACAACAAATAGATCTGCATGAACTTTTTCTGTGCATAGCATTCCAACTGCGGTCGCAATTTTGACCGCAGAAGCCATCAAACCCTCCCCCCAAGGCCCATGGTTGCACTTGTAACACTGGATGGTTATTCTGCGCCCACATATTTTTACGCGCAGAGAGGAAGCTATGCTGAAGCAAACAACCCTACTGGCTGCCCTATTGGCAACTCCGTTCGCCGTCATGGCTGCTGAAGAACAAGGACCTTGGACTGGTGCCGCAGAACTTGGAACTATTTTCACCTCAGGCAACACCGAAACCCAAAGTATCAATGGTAACTTCGGCGTAAAACACGACGGTGAAGTATGGGATTCGGAACTTAAGCTACAAGCTTTAACCAGTAAGGAAGACGGTACAACATCGAAAGAAAAGTACAGCGGCCTAGTGCAGTTCGATCGCAACTACACTGAGCACTCTTACTTGGCCATTGTCGCTCAGCAAGAACGCGCGCGCTTTAGTGGTTATACTTATCAGTCGACCATATCAGCTGGTTACGGTTATCGTATTATCAATGAAGATAATATGGAGCTGGATGCTGAAATCGGTCCTGGTTACCGTCGTGACAAGCTCGAAGCAACGGATGAAATCCAAGAAGAAGCTATTGGTCGTTTCGCACTGAACTACTACTGGACCATTCGTGAAGGCGTTAAATTCGTTGAGTTATTTTCAGTAGAATCTGGCGACAGCAACACCATCTACAAGTCAGAAACCGGTTTACAAAGCCAAATCAATGGCAGTCTTGCCACTAAGCTGACCTACAAAGTGAAGTACGTTGAAGAAGTACCAGCCGACAAAGAAAACACCGACAGCGAATTTGGTGTGACACTGGTTTACAGCTTCTAAGCAAAATCTCAGTTGTTGGGTTTTCACCGATACTGAGCACAAAAAAGGCCGACATCAATGTCGGCCTTTTTTGTTGCTGTTCGATTAATCCGCTTTCTCGTCCTCATCACAATCCTCTTCATTCATGAAGCGTTCTTCATCATGATGTCGCCATTTTTTCTCTTGCTTTTCCTTTTGCACTTGCCATTGAACTTTCTGTTCATCCGTTAGCACAGCGGTTATTTGCTCATTAAATCGGGTCCGTTGGGCATCATGCTGCGCTTTGTCGCCTGGCCATTCTGGCGCAGGATTGCTGGCCATTTTCGCCGCTAACTGCTGACGTTGTGTATCGCTAAGATTTAAATCACGGCTCAGGCGATCCAACAGACTTGCCTGCATACGCGCATGTCGCTCTTTGATCTGTGCCTGAGCTTGTTCTTTTTGCTCCGGTGTTAGTACCGCGTTCATTTCGTCATGCATGGCTTGCTGTAACTGGCGACGCTCGTCGCGTATTTCGCTGCGCTTTTCTTCCGAAGTACGCAACTCGCTGAATTTATTGCGATAACGGTCTTCGATGTCATCAATACGCTCTTCTTGCTCATTGGTTAGATTGAGTGACTCTTGCCAATCCATTTCGCGATGTTTACCCTCAAAACCCCAAGCTTGAGTTGTCGTTAGCAAAACGCTACAAGCAAACAAACTCAAGGTACGTGTTGTACGTGTCATCATATTTTTCATGGGTCATTCCTCTGGCAAGCCAGTTCGTGTTGTCTGAGGTTATACTACTGATATTGAGCCAAAGTTGTGTCCGGCTTTGAAAAGAATTGTCACTCGTGCCTGCGCTCGAAGACTCACTAGCGGCGGAAAGGGTTATGGATCAAGACGACGAGTTATTTTTACAAGAGATGCAGGGCGTAGAGCGCATTCAAATTCGAGAGAAAGTGACTCTACGCAAAACACCATTAGTCGGCGATGCAGAGGCGCGCCGCCAAGCAGCCCTCGACGAAACTCATGCGCTGAAACGCGACCCAAATCATCTGAGTACAACAGACGTGGTTCGTATTGGCCCACATGATGTGGTCGGCTTCAAACGCCCTGGTATACAGGACGGCGTTTTTCGTAAGCTGCGTTTGGGTAAGTACGATATTGAGGCACGCTTGGATTTACATCGCCGAACCATAGAGCAAGCACGCCAAGAGGTGTTTCGATTTGTGCGCGACTGTTTGGCTGCCGATATTCGTAGCGTGCTCATTTTACCGGGTAAAGGCGACCGCAGTATTGGCGATCCAGCGGTACTGAAGAGCTATTTAGCGCATTGGCTGGAAGACTTAGACGACGTCCAAGGCTATCACACCGCTCAACCTCATCATGGCGGTAGCGGCGCTTTTTATGTACTGCTACGCAAAAGTGATCGTAAGAAGCAGTTAGCTCGGGAGCAGTTTAGCAAAGGGCGAATCTAGCCCTTTGCTTAATAGTCTCAGTTACCATTCTCGCGTGCTATTTGGGCATCCAGTTCAGCAATACCTTCCGCCATTAGGGCATGGCAACGCTCTGCCAAAGCTTTCACATCGTCTTTGGTCATGCCTTCAGTACTGATTGGCTCTAAGTACTTAGCTAACGCCCGTCCAGATTTCCAACGACCAAGATCTATATTCTTGTGGGTGCTGCTGTAACAAATAGGCACCACAGGGATACCCGCTTCAATCGCTAGAACAAAAGCACCACTTTTAAATGGCAATAAACCTTTGCCTCGACTGCGAGTTCCTTCCGGGAAAATATACAGTGCGCAAGCACGTTTATTTACTAGGTTGGCGACGGTAGCCATGGTTTCCCATGCTTTGCTTTTGTTGCCACGGTCGATAAATATATTCCGCGCCAACCAAAACAGCAGCCCAAACACTGGGATGTACATCAAATCCTTCTTACCCAAAATAGCGATATTGCCGGGTAATAAACCTGGGTAGATAAATACATCCAAACTGTCTTGATGATTTGCCAAATACACAGCTTGACCATTCCCCACAGGAGACTCATTCAAGCCTGTCATTCGCACGCCCAGAATATAGCGGCCCCACGAAAATAACTTAGCGCAATCGCGGGTATTGTTGGGATGGAAAGGTCGAACGATGCATAGCAACAAACCCGCAGTACAACCCAAAATAAAATACGGAATTAATAAAGCGGCACGTAGCGCAGGTAACATAGGACTCTCTATACCTAGAACAATAGGATTTGCATTGTTGGGACAATAGACCGGATCAGCAAGGTGCTGATCCGTCATTACTCAGTGCCTTAAATGCAAATGCCCTAATGCACTCAAGTACGTTTATTAAAACTTAATTACCTTAAGAATAGCTGATACGCCGTATTCTCGGTTTCATCCCAATAACCGTAGCCTAGCTCTTCCAGATAGCCATGCAATTGATCGCGCTTGTCGTCAGTAACTTGCAAGCCCACCAGCACACGACCAAACGCGGCCCCATGATTGCGATAATGAAACAACGAAATATTAAATTTCTTACCTAACTTGCGTAAAAAATTCAGCAAAGCCCCCGGACGCTCAGGAAACTCAAAGCGATAGACACGCTCATCAGTGACTGCCGCTGGCGCATGACCGCCGACCATATGGCGAATATGATATTTAGCAATTTCGTTATCGGTAATATCAAGCACTGGGTAGTCGTCGCCATGCAGCTCAGCCAGCAGAGCATCACGAGCACCGACTTCTGCACCAACTTTTACACCCACATAGATCTGCGCTTTGCCTTCATCAGCGAAGCGATAATTAAATTCTGTGATCGGGCGCTTACCAAGCAAGCTGCAAAAACGCTGAAAGCTACCTGGCTCTTCCGGAATCGTAACCGCCAAAATGACTTCGCGACCTTCACCGATTTCAGCCACTTCAGAAATATAACGCAGGCGATCAAAGTTCATATTGGCACCACTCATGATGGTGACTAGATTTTGATCACGACACTGTTCGCGCTCAACATACTTCTTCAGTCCAGCTAAGGCTAAAGCACCGGCAGGCTCACAGATGGCACGGGTATCATCGAAAATATCTTTAATCGCCGCACAGATCTCATCCGGCGTACAGGTGATGACTTCATCAACATGGTCTTTGCAAACTTCCCATGTGTGCTTACCGATTTGAGCGACAGCGACGCCATCAGCAAAAATACCCACCTGCGGTAACACCACTCGATCTTTCGCCGCTAGCGCTGCCGCCAAACAAGCAGATTCCGTGCTCTCAACCGCCACAATACGAACTTGGGGTGCCAAGGCTTTTACAAACGCCGCGACACCAGCACACAGGCCACCACCACCTACGGGAATGAAGATGGCATCGGGAGCGGTACTTAACTGTCGCAGAATTTCCATTCCAACCGTGCCTTGACCAGCAATGATATCGGGATCATCGTACGGGTGGATGTAGGTGTAGCCTTTCTCTTCTACCAGCTTTTGCGAGTGCGCTAGCGCTTCATCAAACGAATCGCCAAAAAGAACAACCTTAGCGCCACGGGCTTTTACCGACATCACTTTGATTTCGGGTGTCGTACGCGGCATAACAATAATGGCCTTAATGCCAAGCTCTTTCGCGGCTAATGCTAAGCCTTGCGCATGGTTGCCCGCGCTGGCAGCGATCACACCGGCGGCTTTTTCCGCATCGGTTAATTGCACCACCTTGTTGTAAGCACCGCGCAACTTAAACGAGTACACTGGCTGCTTATCTTCACGCTTGACCCAAATTTGATTACCCAATCGCTCACTTAAGAAGTTAGCGACATGCAAGGGGGACTCTATGGCGACATCGTAGACGCGCGCTGCGAGTATTTTTTTGAGGTAATCGTTCAACATACGGGTATCCAATGCGGAGAGAGCCAAAAATGTAATACGCAAGGCGCGCATTGTAACGCATCAATGCATATAATTCGCCGTATCCTTACTTAACTCAGTGACCCACCATGACCCAAGACGAACTGAAACGCGCCGTTGGCCAAGCCGCGGTCGATCTCATCAAACCCCAACTCGACGACAACAGCATTGTCGGTGTTGGTACTGGCTCTACTGCCAACTGTTTCATCGATGCTCTGGCCAGCATCAAACACTTGTTTGATGGCGCGGTTGCTAGCTCCGAAGCGTCAGCACAGCGTCTGCGTGATCATGGTATTCACGTGTACGATCTAAATGCTGTGGACAGCCTTGATGTTTACATTGATGGCGCTGATGAGATCAATGATCGCCTTGAAATGATCAAAGGTGGTGGTGCGGCACTGACGCGTGAAAAGATCGTTGCCGCGGTGGCAAAACAATTTATCTGCGTCGCCGATGAAACAAAACTGGTGGGTTTGATGGGCACTTTTCCACTACCGGTCGAAGTTATTCCAATGGCGCGTTCATATGTGGCGCGCGAATTGGTCAAACTGGGCGGTGACCCAACTTGGCGTGAAGGCGTAATTACCGACAACGGCAATGTCATTTTAGATGTGTACAACATGCACATCAGTTCACCCGCTGACTTGGAAACCCGCATCAACCAAATTACCGGTGTTGTCACCAATGGTTTGTTTGCTCTGCGTCCAGCGGATGTATTGCTCCTAGGAACTCAAGATGGCGTTAAAACCATTCGTGGCGCATAACCCGACCCTATGTTGAAAACATGCTACGGATGGCTTTGGCGTTTTCTTCTTGCCCTGCTGGTACTTGCAGCACTCGCAGGCGCAGGGCTGTTTTTTTTACCCTCGCTATTACAGCCCATGCTCAACCAAATACTGCCGCTGTTGTTGCGCGACAGCGTGGGCCCGAATAGCGAGTTGCACGTCGACCACGTTGGCTGGCGCAATATCAATATTGATCATTTGCGCTTAATGCCAGACGCCAACACCCAAATAGATATCAGTAATCTTCAGCTAAATTATGATCCAAAAGACCTGTTACTCGGGCAGCTAGACAGCCTCACCATCGAACGCGTCCTTGTTAATTTATCGGATCAAACGAGCAAAGACCTACCCGATGCAGCCAGTGTAAACACAGATGGCTTAGCGACAGCACAGACGATTGAACTGCCTCTTCTCGCCGACCTAATGGCATTGCCACTGAAACGCATCGACGCACCGAATATCATTATTCAGCACCCGCAGGTCAGCGCTACATTATCTGCCACACTGACACCTGAACTGTGGCGCGTTAATGGTGATACTCAGCTAAACGACCTGCCTTTACCTTGGCAAATCGAATTACAGCTCCAACAATCCGGCGACTTACTGCTAATGGTGTCCGAGAGCGAAATTCTCCTGGCTCAGCTTTATGGTCACTTAGAGCAGAATGACAGCGAAAGTCATCTAACACTCGATCAGCGCACCGATGCTTCCGCCCTAAGCAAGCGTCTCCCCGCGCTCGCCGATTTACCCTTGGCATTGAGCAATCTGCATCTAAGTGCCGATATTCGCAGCCCGAACACCGTACGCATTCCCGATGATCTCATTGTTCAATTGAAAGCGGATATTCAAAGCGATGCCTTGGCACTGAACGAAAACACTCAAATGGCCGCGACCCAACTCACTGTCAGTATTGATAAAGCAAGTGCTGCAGACGACTGGGTGATTGATGCGAATAGCGCGCAACTGAATCTTTTAATGAAAGTAGCCGATGATGATTGGACACTCACAGCAGGCCCACTCAACATCAGCTCACGCTGCAATGCAGCACTCAACGAATGCCAACTCAACAGCAAAATCAACACTGCCGTTAAAGGCCCTGCCAGCATGCAGATATCCTTGTTGCCCGAGTTGAAATGGCAGCAAGCCACAGGCATCAGCGGCACACTGCCGTTATCAATCAAAGGCACTCAACCCGAGAATTTAAACGCCGAACCGCCCATTCCACGTGCCGCGCTGCAAGCCGATGGCAGGCTCGATTTTAACATGAGCAACGACGGACACTGGCAAGTCACCAGCACCGACGGCATTCAGCCACATCTTATTCTAGGGCCTTATCTCGGCTGGCAGACACAGCCATTGAGCCTAACTCTACTGCCGAATTTAAACGTCCATGGTTTCACCGATGAACGTGGCCTACCTGTGATCGACGCGGAACCGCTCACGGTAGAAATTGCCGCCTTCGATATAAGCCAAGGAGGCCGTGTCCTACACTTTAAACGCAATGAAATTAGCTGTGAACCTGATCGCCTGAGCAGCCTAATGTTGCTCGATCAGCTGTTAGGTCATTGCGAAATGAAACTCCGTTTAGGCAAATCCAAGTGGGATCTATGGCCAATTCCCGATATGCAAATTAATGGGCCGATTGCCATTACCTACAACCCAACTCGCCAACGCATACTGGCCGACCTAAAACTCAGCGCCGCGAAAAAGCAGTTCAACCTGCGCACTCACGTAGAACATGACTTGCTGCAAGGTACTGGCAGTATGCAATGGCACCTAAACGATGCGCCGCTTGATTGGGGCAAGCTCGGCTTAGATGACATGGCCAACCTAACCAAAGTACAACTGCTCGGTGGTTTACTGTCTGGTCAGGGCTGGATCGACTGGCAAGGGCCCAATGCCGAAAATCCAGACGCCGAGTGGAATATAACCCCCGATACCATGCTGCGAGCCGATGGCTTTAATGCCCTGTACGACAACAGCATGGCGCTGGAAGAATGGAATGCCATGCTCGCCCTACGCAGACCACAGGGAGGCGACTACCTGTTGGACGCTCAAGTATCTGGGGGCAAACTGGATAACGGTATCGCCCTTAAAAACATACTCGCACGTAGCCAAACTCGCATTCCTGCCGACTTCTCCTACGCCTTGGTCGACATCTACGAAATGCACACCGACATACTCGGTGGCCGCGTTTACACCCCATTGATTCGCTACGACAGCCGTAAAGAAATCAACGCATTCGGTATACGCTTAGATCATATTCAACTGAGTGAACTGGCCAAACTCGAAGCAGACTCTGGCATCAATGCCTCCGGTGTTTTAGACGGCATGCTACCAATCGTACTTACCCCCGAAGGTCCCATGGTGCCGGGCGGCAACTTATTCGCTCGTAATCCCGGTGGCATTATTCAATACCGCAGCAGCGCTGGCGAAGCCCTAAAAAGCAGCGACCAAACCGTCGGCATGGCCATGAACTTACTCGACAACTTCCTCTACAATCAGCTCGAATCTGGCATTCAGTATCAACCTGATGGCAGCCTCAATATCGCTCTGCAGTTTCAAGGCAAAAATCCTGACTTCTTCGGCGGCCAAGCAACGCATTTGAACATTAATTTGGATTATAACTTGCTGGATTTGTTGGAGAGCTTGCGGATTACCAACGAAGTGGTGGAGAAGGTCGAAGCGAAATATCGGTAAGGGTTTTAGAACACTGGATACGAATGATGTTGTAGGAGGGAGTCGACGAACGTTTTTTGTTCGTACTCCCGATTATTGTTTTGCGCCGTATTCGGCACTGCTCGCTGGCGCTCCCTGAGTACCTCCTACGGAAAACATACATTTCGTATTAACAAAAAGAACCGCAGCGTCAGCCGCAAAACCTCGCCAACACCCGCCACCTTGTCATAAATCCGTAACATTCCAACTTCAAACTGCCCCCATCGACACTTCTATGCAGAATCTATAGTCGAAAGCAGGCTACAATCGGGGTTTTATGTTAACTCGACCCGCCCAGCTAGGAGATCCACCATGGCTTTTAACGATGCTCAACGCTTCTTTCCAGAAACGCGCTTGCGCCGTATGCGTCGCGATGATTTTTCACGTCGTTTGATGCGCGAAACTCAGCTGACGGTGGATAGCCTGATTTATCCGATGTTTGTGGTTGAGGGTCACCAAGAGCGTGAGCCGATACCTTCGATGCCGGGTATTGAACGAGTGTCGATTGATTTATTGGTCGCTGAAGCTAAACATTTATACAAGCTTGGTGTGCCTGCGATCGCGCTATTTCCGGTAACACCTGCCAGCGCCAAGTCGTTAATGGCGGAAGAAGCCTTTAATCCAAACGGCTTAGCGCAACGAGCTGTGCGTGCGATTAAAGATGCAGTCCCAGAAATGGGCGTGATTACGGATGTAGCGCTTGATCCGTTCACTACTCATGGTCAAGACGGCATCATTGATGAAAACGGTTATGTGTTGAATGACCGCACTGTAGAAGCACTAGTACAACAAGCGCTGTCGCATGCCGAAGCCGGTGCTGATATCGTCGCGCCGTCCGATATGATGGATGGTCGCATTGGCGATATCCGCGAAGCGTTAGAAGAAGAAAGTTTTGTTAACACGCGCATCATGGCGTATTCCGCCAAGTATGCTTCCGCCTATTACGGCCCGTTCCGCGATGCGGTTGGCTCGGCGGCAAACTTAGGCAAGGCGGATAAAAAAACCTACCAAATGGATCCAGCCAACAGCAATGAAGCATTGCATGAAGTGGGGCTAGATCTGGCCGAAGGCGCCGATATGGTGATGATTAAACCTGGCATGCCGTATTTGGATATCGTGCGTCGTGTTAAGGATGAATTTCAGGCCCCTACCTTTGTTTATCAGGTCAGTGGCGAATACGCCATGCACAAGGCTGCGGCCTTGAATGGTTGGTTAGATGACAATGCGGTGATGCAAGAATCGTTACTTTGCATCAAACGCGCCGGTGCCGATGGCATTTTGACCTACTACGCTAAACAATATGCGGAGTGGATTAACCGTTAAGGAAAGGCAATGAGCGACCAAGATAACAACCTACCTGTTATCGATTTACAGAGCAGCGAATATTACATCAACCGCGAATTGAGCCATTTACAGTTCAATATTCGGGTATTAGAACAAGCCCTCGATGAGAGTCATCCGATTCTCGATCGCTTGTTCTTTTTATGTATTTTTAGCAAAAACCTCGATGAATTTTATGAGGTGCGGGTCGCCAACCTAACTCAGCAATTAGCCTTTGCCCGCGAACAGGCGGGTGCCGATGGTATGCACCCGCAGCAAGTATTAAGCGAAGTGCATAACCTTTGTAGCGTCACGGTTGAACGTCAGTATGAAATTCTAAATAACACGCTACTACCGGCCTTAAAAGAACAAGATATTCACTTTTTACGCCGTGCGGAATGGAACGATGAACAACGCATCTGGGTGCGCTCGTATTTCGACGACAATATCCAGCCGCTCATCAGCCCGATTGGATTGGATCCGTCACATCCCTTCCCGCGCTTAGTGAATAAAAGCCTTAACTTTATTGTCGCCCTCGAAGGCAAAGACGCTTTTGGCCGCGAAACCGGCTTAGCGATTATTCCGGCACCTCGCTCACTCCCACGTACAGTACGCTTACCCGATGAGCTGACCAGTGGCGGCGACTGCTTTATTTTCTTGTCGTCTATGATTCACGAATACGCTGATGAATTATTCCCAGGCATGACCATTAAAGGTTGTTATCAGTTCCGCGTAACGCGTAATGCCGATTTGGATATCGACCACGACGACACCGCCGACTTAGCAACTGCACTGGAAGACGAATTACATTCGCGTAATTTCGGCGAAGAAATGCGCTTAGAAGTAGCGGATAACTGCCCAGAAGAACTTACCGACTTCTTACTAAATCAGTTCAATCTAGAACAGACTGATTTATACCGCGTCAATGGTCCAGTTAACTTGGGGCGCTTAATTGAAGTGATCGGACAAATTTCTCGCCCTGATTTGCAATATCCACCATTCACTCCGGGCTTGCCAAAGAACATCAACTTTAAGAAGAGTATTTTCGAGAGCATTCGCTTCCGCGATACCTTATTACTGCATCCTTTTGAGTCGTTTACACCGGTGGTCGATTTGCTGCGTGAAGCCGCAAAAGACGCCAACGTGCGCGCCATCAAGCAAACGCTTTACCGCACCGGAGCCAAATCCGAGATCGTTAACGCGTTAGTGGATGCGGCTCGTAACGGCAAAGAAGTGACCGTTGTTATTGAGCTGCGTGCGCGCTTTGACGAAGAAGAAAACCTCTACCTTGCTAACCGCTTACAGGAAGCAGGAGCCGTCGTCGTATATGGCGTAGTCGGTTATAAAACCCACGCTAAAATGATGCTGATCGTGCGAAAAGAAGGTACTAAATATAAACGTTATGTGCATTTAGGTACGGGCAACTACCATGCCGGTAACGCTCGCGCATATACCGACTATAGCTTTCTAACCTGCGACGATTCGATTGGTGAAGACGTACACAAAGTATTCCAGCAATTAACGGGAATGGGCGAAGCGCTGCGTATTAAAAAATTATTCCACGCTCCGTTTACCTTGCATAAACGTCTTATTCAGATGATTGATCGCGAAGCCGCGCATGCTCAGGCAGGTAAGCCTGCCCTTATTCGTTTAAAAGCCAATGGATTAACTGAACCTAAAGTTATTCGTGCGCTATATCGCGCTTCTCAAGCAGGGGCAAAAGTCGATCTTATCATTCGCGGCCAGTGCTGCTTGCGCCCAGGAATTATGGGCGTGTCGGATAATATCCGTGTGCGCTCGATTATTGGTCGTTTCTTAGAACATACCCGTGTTTTCTATTTTCTTAACGACGGTAATGACGAAATATATGCGGCCAGCGCCGACTTAATGGAGCGCAATTTACTCCGTCGCGTAGAAACAGCTTTCCCGATTGAGTTTCCGAAACTTAAAGAACGCATGAAGGATGAACTAGAAATCTACATGTTGGATAACTGCCAAGCTTGGGATTTACAACCTGATGGCACCTATGTCCGTGCGCAACCAGGTGCTAACGAACCTATGATAAAAGCACAGGCGGTATTGTTAGAAAAACTCGCCGCTAGCGCTTCTTAACAGCATAAGCTTGAAACAAAACGGGCTAACCATTTTCATGGTTAGCCCGTTTTTTATACCAATATGATTTAAGCAACGCTAAGCTTCATGCCTGCCGCGTTCTGATAATCAACTTCGGCCGCTAGGTCAGTCGCCGTTAGAGGATGCTCTTCCAGCCACCCCTCAGGCATGGCTAACATTAAATCATCACCGTTGACCGTTAATACCGGTGTCGGCACTTCATGCGCGTCGCGACTATGGTTCAGCACCACGGCAATGCGAAGTAAGCGAATTAACTGCAAAGCAGTGGTTTGCTGCCGTTTGGAAAGAACAGACACTTCATCTTTTTGAATTTTGCGACGATGGTTACGCACCAGTACCGCTAACATAGTTTGCCCTTGACGGGTAAACCCTAATAAATCGGAATGTTGCAGTAAATAAGCTCCGTGCTTATGGAAGCTGCTGTGAGCAATGCTCAATCCAACTTCGTGCAACTCTGCGGCCCACGCCAACGAATTAGAAGCCTCTTTATTCAACGACCAATCCGCTTTCACTTGGCTAAACAGCGCTGCTGCCATGACCTTAACGCGTGTCGCCTGATTGGTATCGACGTAAAAGCGTTCCTGTAACGAATCAATCGTGCGTTCACGTACATTTTCATGACTAGAGCGCCCAACCAAATCCCATAGAGCACCTTCACGTAAGGCACCATCGGAATACACCATGCGTTTTAAAGCAAAGGTTTCAAATACCGCAGTTAATATGGCCAACCCACCAATAAACACTTGCCGACGCTCAGGTTTAACACCGCTAATGTTGACGTCATTTATGGTCTCAAACTGTAATGTGAATTCCACCAACTTGGCCAATCCGTCAGCCGTCATCCCTTCTTCACTCCAACCATTCTCAATCATGGCTTGCTCAGCCGCGCGAATAGTACCCGAAGAACCGACGGCGCTTTCCCAGCCAATCGTTTTATAGTTGGCTTCAATATTCAGCAACTCACGGCGTGCGCCTGCGACAGCTTCTTTAAAACCTTTTTTAGTGATTCTGCCATCCGAAAAGTAGCGCTGCGTGAACGACACACAGCCCATGTGCAAACTTTCTAGGGCACGCGGCTCAAAACGCTCGCCAATAATAAACTCGGTACTGCCACCACCGATGTCGACCACCAAGCGCTTGCCGCCATCATCGGCGAGAGTGTGCGCTACACCAAGATAGATGAGACGGGCTTCTTCACGCCCAGCAATCACCTCAATCGGATAGCCCAGCACCGCTTCCGCCTGCTCAATAAACACTTGGCGATTGCGAGCCGCGCGCAGGGCGTTAGTGGCTAATACACTGACCCGCGCGGGGTCCATGCCCTGTAAACGCTGGGCAAATTCACGCAGACAAACAAGACCGCGCTCCATGGCCTCATCCGAAAGAATGCTTTGATTGTCCAAACCGGCTGCTAATTGGACTTTTTGTCCGCGCTTTTCCAACGTGCGAAGTTCACCCTGAAACTCCTCCGCAACAACCATATGAAAGCTATTAGAGCCGAGATCTACTGCTGCCATTAACTCCCGTGGCGCATCGGGTGAAGATGTCATATTCATGCGTTGACTTGAAATTCTCGTGATAACCCATATCTATAGGAGAATATGCAGGCCAATCGGCGCTACGTCCAGTACAGAATCCAATTGATTCCATATCACTGCGGCGTACAATGCGGGTTTGCTATCTTTGATATCCACAGGGGAAATACACTCATGAGCGACAACATTCTGACCGTAACAGACGATTCTTTTGACGCCGACGTACTAGGCTCTGACTTGCCAGTACTGGTGGACTTCTGGGCAGAGTGGTGCGGCCCATGCAAAATGATTGCTCCTGTTTTGGAAGAAATCGCTGAAGAATATGCTGGCAAACTTAAGATTGCTAAGCTGAACATCGATCAAAACGAAGCGACTGCGCCTAAGTTTGGTATTCGCAGCATTCCAACCTTAATTCTATTTAAGAACGGCGCTGCTGAAGCAACTAAAATCGGTGCAATGAGCAAATCTGAGCTAGTTGCCTTCATCGAACAAGCGATCTAAATAGGCCGATTGTCGATTAACCACACAAAAAGGCAAAATACTTCGCCTTTTTGTGTGGACATGCCATTTTAATATGTCTATATTGCTTAACGCATCTAAGAATGACATCGTCATTTATTATCTCGTTCGAAGATGTCTGCATGGCGGTTCTGCCAGTGCCTCCTTCTTTTGATTTCTTATCAAATTCCAATAACACTGCAATAAAAATCCCTTATGAATCTTTCTGATCTAAAACTGAAATCCGTTCCCGAACTTCTCGACATTGCGCGAGAAATGAATTTAGAGAACGTAAGCCGTACCCGTAAACAAGACATCATTTTCGCCGTACTGAAACATCACGCTAAAAGTGGTGAAGACATCTATGGCGACGGCGTTCTAGAAATCCTGCAAGACGGTTTCGGATTTCTACGTAGTGCTAACAGCTCTTACTTAGCAGGGCCGGATGATATTTATGTATCACCGAGCCAGATTCGTCGCTTTAACTTGCGTAAAGGTGACAAAATTGCCGGTAAGATACGTCCGCCAAAAGAAGGTGAACGTTATTTTGCCATGCTTAAAGTCGCTGAAATCAACGACGACAAGCCGGAAAATGCTAAAAACAAAGTTCTGTTCGAGAACTTAACGCCGTTGTTTCCAAACGAGCGCTTCATCCTAGAGACCGGCAACGGCTCCACAGAAGATTTGTCTTCTCGTGTATTGGATCTAGTTGCACCGATTGGTAAAGGCCAGCGTGGTTTGATCGTAGCACCGCCAAAAGCCGGTAAAACCATGCTACTGCAAACCATCGCTCAAGCCATCACTCGCAATTCTCCAGATGTTGAATTGATCGTACTTCTAATCGACGAACGTCCTGAAGAAGTAACCGAGATGAAACGCTCTGTACGTGGCGAAGTAGTTGCTTCTACGTTCGATGAGCCACCAGCGCGTCACGTTCAAGTAGCTGAGATGGTCATCGAAAAAGCGAAACGTTTAGTTGAACACAAGCGTGACGTCGTGATTCTTCTCGATTCAGTAACGCGTCTAGCACGTGCTTACAACACAGTTATCCCATCGTCCGGTAAAGTACTGACTGGTGGTGTTGATGCCAACGCACTAGAAAAACCAAAACGTTTCTTTGGTGCGGCTCGTAATATCGAAGAAGGCGGTTCATTAACCATTATTGCTACGGCATTGGTGGATACCGGCTCTAAGATGGATGAAGTGATCTACGAAGAATTTAAAGGTACTGGTAACCAAGAGTTGCATCTTGATCGTAAGATCGCTGAAAAGCGCATCTACCCAGCGATCAACATTCGTCGTTCTGGTACTCGTCGCGAAGACATGCTGTTTGATGAAGCGGCATTGCAACGCTTATGGATTCTGCGCCGTCTGCTTTCAGAAATGGAAGATGTACAAGGTATCGAGTTCTTACTTGATAAGCTGCGTCAGACCAAAACCAACGATGACTTCTTCGACTCCATGCGTGGCGGTAAGTAAGCATCTTTGGAACATAAAAAAACCGCCGAAAGGCGGTTTTTTTATGGCTTAAATCTAGCGAGCGTTGATATAAGCTTGTTCGCTAACGGCGTGATACGCCTTCACTTTATCGCGATAGCTAGAGAACGATTCATACACCTTAGCTGACATAGGGTCACCAGCAGCGACTTCCGCCACAACCTCATGAGATAGAGCTTTTAATGTCTGCAATACATCGGCAGGGAATGGACGCACATCCACATGATGTTTTTCTATTAACTCAACCAAAGCACTTTGATTGCGGGTGGTGTATTCAGCCAGCATGTCATCATTTACCGCTTTAGCGGCAACACGAACAATGGCTTGCAGATCGGCTGGTAAAGTCGCGTAGGCGTCTTTATTGATTAAAAACTCCATCATAGAGCCCGGCTCATGCCAGCCTGGATAATAATAGAATTTCGCTACTTTATATAAGCCAAAGGCTAGATCGTTATAAGGCCCAACCCATTCCGTCGCGTCGATAGCACCCGTTTGCAATGAGGTAAAGATTTCGCCGCCCGGCAATGTCACAGGCGTACCGCCTGCGCGCGCTAATACTTCACCACCTAGACCCGGAATGCGCATTTTCAAACCTTTAAGATCGTCAACGCTGTTAATTTCTTTATTAAACCACCCACCCATTTGTACACCGGTATTACCACCCGACATCGGCAGGATATTAAAAGGCGCGTAAACTTCTTCCCACAATTGCTGACCGCCACCGTATTGGATCCAACCGTTCATTTCTTGGGCGGTTAAACCAAAGGGAACAGAGGTGAAGAATTGCGCCGCTGCTGCTTTGCCTTTCCAGTAGTAAGCACCGCTATGACCCATCTCTGCCGTGCCTTGCGATACAGCATCAAATACCTGTAAAGCAGGCACCAATTCACCGGCACCGTATACATGGATTTTTAAACGGCCACCAGACAGCGCTTCGACTTCTTTGGCAAAGCGCTCAGGAGCCGTACCTAAACCTGGAAAGTTTTTCGGCCAAGACGTTACCAACTTCCATTTATACGTTTGTTGTGGCGTAGCTTCACCGACGGGTGTTTCACAATCCTTGTTACAGCCTGCTAGCATCAATGTCGTTGCCGCAGTGAGTAAAACAGTTATTAAACGTTTCACGTGCTTCTCCTGTTGTTATTGTTGGTTATTACATTACCCGCACTGAGTGCGATTTATAAAGCTTCCAGTTTAGCAAAACTCGCGACCAGCCATTTACTGCCGGCGTCGTCAAAATTCACTTGCACACGCAATCCCGGCCCCTGCCCTTCAAACTGCAATACCATGCCCTCACCAAACATCTCATGATAGACGCGCTGACCAAGACTAAATGGATATTGTGTCTGCACGAACGCAGGCTCACTCTGATAACTTGAGCCACCATAGTTATTGCGGTCTCGGGCCGTTAACGGACGACTTACGCTATTTTTTAAGCGCACTTCTTGAATCAAATCCGAAGGTATTTCACGAATAAAACGTGATGGCGTGCTGAAGTTCTCTTGGCCATATAAACGACGACTTTCAGCATGAGTAATAATCAGCTTTTCCATGGCGCGGGTTATACCGACGTAAGCAAGACGGCGCTCTTCTTCAAGGCCATCGGCTTCATCCATCGACATCTTATGCGGGAATAAACCTTCTTCCACACCGGCTAATACCACCTGCGGAAATTCCAAGCCTTTGGCTGAGTGCAGCGTCATCAATTGCACCGCATCATCGTACTCATCCGCTTGTGCATCACCGGCATCCAGTGCCGCGCTATCAAGAAACACAGCAATAGGGGATAGATCATCGGCTTGCGGATCTTCAGCCTCAGCAGCGGATGGCTCAAATTGTTTAGCCGCATTAATTAACTCTTCAAGGTTATCAATGCGCGCTTGGCCTTTTTCGCCTTTTTCTTTGCGATGATGCTCAATTAATCCGCTATTAGTAATAACTTGATCCATCAATTCATGCAGAGGCAAGTCATTCATCCCGACACTGAGTTCGTCGATAAGATCGAGGAAACTTTGCACCGCTGCCGACGCACGCTTAGGCAATAAACCATGTTTAATCGCACCGGCTGCAGCCTGCCATAACGAGCAGCCATGATCGCGGGCAAAGCTGCGCAAAATATCAACGCTCTTTTCGCCGATGGCACGCGCAGGTACGTTAATGACACGCTCCATTGCCGCATCATCATCGCGCGTTAACATTAAACGCAAATACGATAACGCGTTCTTAATTTCTAGGCGCTCATAGAAACGCTGGCCACCATAAATACGGTAAGGAATGCCCGCACGCAATAGCGCTTCCTCGAGTGTCCGCGACTGCGCATTAGAGCGATATAAAATCGCCATGTCAGTACGCGCACGACCGGCTTTAGCCCATTCGTCGACTAAATCAGCGATATAACGCGCTTCATCTTGTTCATTGAAGGCGCTGTAGAGAACTATTTTTTCGCCATCTTCATCATCGGTACGCAACTCTTTACCAAGACGACCTTGGTTATTCGCAATCACCGCATTGGCGGCCGCTAAGATATTCGCGGTAGAACGATAATTTTGCTCAAGCTTAATTAATTCCGCACCCGGAAAATCTTTTTGGAAATCACGAATATTACCGACATTAGCACCACGCCAACCGTAGATAGATTGATCATCATCACCAACGGCCATCACCGAGACTTTATTACCTGCTAATAAGCGTATCCATGCGTATTGGATATTGTTGGTATCTTGAAACTCGTCCACCAAAATATAGCGGAAACGCTGTTGATAGTGAGCTAATAGGTCAGGGTTATGCAGCCATAATTCGTGCGCACGCAATAATATTTCGCCGAAATCGACCAAGCCATTTTGTTGGCAATTTTCTTCGTAAATATAATAAAAGTCGTGCAACTGTCGCCCGAAGGGATCACCTGATGGCATAACATGTGCGGCGCGTCGACCTTCGTCTTTTTGGCCGTTGATATACCACTGAATTTGTTTCGGCGGATAACGTGTATCGTCAATGTTATGTGCTTTCATCAAGCGCTTAATCACACGCAGCTGATCATCGCTATCCAAAATTTGAAAATGCTGTGGCAGCTTGGCTTCTTGCCAATGCTGTTTTAGCAAGCGGTGCGCTAAGCCATGAAATGTGCCCACCCACAATCCATTTGAAGGAATGTTGAGTAAGTGCTCCAACCGGCCACGCATTTCTTTAGCGGCTTTATTGGTAAAGGTCACCGCCATCACGGCAAACGGTGACACGTTCTCAACCTGTAACAACCAAGCAATACGGTGCACCAGTACTCGAGTTTTACCCGAACCGGCACCAGCAAGCACCAATTGGTGCGGAGAACTGGCAGCCACAGCGTTGCGTTGGCCGTCGTTCAAAGAATCTAAAAGCAATGAAATATCCATGCGCGAAGTTTATCAGATTAGCGATTAAACCCAACGCATTACCTTAGGAGTAACCGAATAACGAAGCGGCCTACTGTCAGCACCGACTTATGCAGAGGCGAGCTTGGCTTATTACTCACGCAAGCCATTACATACTGTGTGGCGATTGGATTTTATCTAGAAGACTGCAAGCAAGGCTGCGTATAATCGAGATCATTGCCTATTGGCTGAGATATTTGCGTGAAAAACAAACCTATATTGGCTGAAATCGCCAATGCCGTGCCTACGTTACGAAAGTCTGAAGTAAAAGTCGCCGAATACGTATTGGCTGCTCCTCAGCACGTCATGCATATGCGCATTGTCGATTTAGCTCAAGAAGCACAAGTGAGTGAACCCACCATTGTGCGTTTCTGCCGCGCTATTGGTTGCAACGGCTTCCAAGAGTTTAAGGTGCGTATCGCCCAAGAAATCGCCATCACCAACAACATAGGTCAATTTGCCATCGTCGAAGACGATAGCATCGAAGACATTTGCAGCAAGATTGCCGACACGACTATTCAGCGGCTGCTACAAATTAAAACCCAGATGATCCCTATTCAAGTCGGCAAAGCAGCAAATGCCATCAGTACAGCACAACGCGTCGAGTTTTATGGCTTTGGCGCATCAGGGGCTGTTGCCATTGATGCTCAGCACAAATTCTTTCGTCTACAAGTTGCCACTGCCGCCTATAGCGATCCGCATATGCAGTCGATGTCGGCAGTGACATTAGGTGTCAATGACGTGGTGGTTGCGATATCACAAAGCGGACGCACGAGAGACTTGCTGCATTCAGTGCAATTAGCCCAACACCAAGGCGCTAAAGTTGTTAGCTTAGCACCTGCCAACACCGCACTAAGTTTGGCTGCTGATCTCCCTATTCATATCAATATTGAAGAAGATACCGACCAATTTACGCCAATGACCTCGCGCATCGCTCACCTGATGGTGATCGATATGCTTGCTGTTGCGGTAACCCAACGACGAGGCCCAGAATTCGCCGCCCACCTCAATGCGATTAAACGCAGCATCAAATCGTTACGTCTTGATAACTAAATGGACGCAATGCGCCACATTCTAGATATGCCTCAAGATACATTTTGAAACAATTCAGTAATTCTAATTAGCTTGCCTTTAAACCCTATAAATATAGGGACTTTTCGACTAATCGAACACCCATCTAGTAACCCGTAAGGTTGGATTTCCACTCCATTCCTGTCATCTTATTGCAAACAATAACAAGTAATATCACAGCCGGAAATGTGATCCCAACCAGAGACGGATATATGGAACAGATGACTAAATCAGAGCAAGTAGAAGCTGTATCATTCGACCAAAATGGTAATGTTGTTGTTAATAAAGAGACATCCATGTCCAAAAAACTGGTTGCACGGCGTGCAATCGAAGCGCACTTAGAGAAGAAGCGTTTAGAACAAGATTTAGAAGCGTATTCTTTTGAATAATTAATAATTCGCTCAATAAAAAACCGGCTAATGAGCCGGTTTTTTATTGTCTGTAAATTGTGCTTTTTAAATTCAAGACATAAAAAAAGCCGGTCATATTGACCGGCTTTTTGTTACAGAGGCTTCACTTATTTGTTAGTGAATTCTGGGTATGCTTCCATACCACACTCTGCCAAATCAACGCCTTCGTATTCTTCTTCTTCAGTAACACGCAGACCCATGATGACTTTCAACAAGCCCCATACTACTGCTGATGCTACGAATACCCATACGAAGATAGTGATTGCGCCAACTAGCTGACCACCAAACGTTGTATCACCGTTTGTTACTGGAACAACCATCAGACCAAACAAACCAACCACACCGTGTACAGAGATAGCGCCTACTGGATCGTCGATTTTCAGTTTATCCAAAGTAAGGATAGACAGTACTACGATCACGCCACCCACCATACCGATCAAAGTCGCTACGAATGGAGTTGGAGTTGAAGGCTCTGCAGTGATTGCTACTAGACCAGCCAATGCGCCGTTAAGAGCCATGGTTAGATCTGCTTTACGGAACAATACGTAAGCTAGAAGTAGAGCACCGATAAGACCACCAGCGGCCGCTGCGTTAGTGTTAGTGAATACAACAGCAACTGCGTTAGCGTTAGCGATATCGCCAAGCTTTAAAACAGAACCACCGTTGAAACCGAACCAACCCATCCACAGGATGAAAGTACCTAGAGTCGCTAGAGGAAGGTTAGCACCTGGGATAGCGCGAACTTCACCGTTAGGACCGTATTTACCTTTACGAGCACCTAGCAACAGAACACCAGCCAATGCTGCAGCAGCACCTGCCATGTGAACGATACCAGAGCCTGCGAAGTCAGAGAAACCGAAGTCATCGCCCAAAGAATACAGACCAAAGACAGAACCGCCGCCCCAAGTCCAGTTGCCTTCCATTGGATAGATAACAGCCGTCATCACTACAGCGAAAGCTAGGAAAGCCCACAACTTCATACGCTCAGCAACTGCACCAGAAACAATAGACATTGCAGTTGCAACGAATACTACTTGGAAGAAGAAGTCAGACGCACCAGAGTAGATAGAACCACCTTGGAAACCATCTTCACGAGCTGCAAAGTCAGCCAAAACTGCTGCTGAATCAACTTCAGTGATACCGCTTAAGAAGTAACCACCGCCATACATGATTGCATAACCACACACCATGTACATGGTGCAAGAAATTGCATACAAGGCGACGTTTTTGGTAAGAATTTCAGTCGTGTTTTTTGCGCGCACTAGGCCCGCTTCGAGCATGGCGAAACCAGCCGCCATCCACATTACTAACGCACCGCACACCAGAAAATAAAAGGTGTCCATGGCGTATTGAAGTTCGTATACGTTATTTTCCATTATAAGCCCCCCGCATCAGGCCTCTAATTCTTTTGAAGTGGACTAAATCAGATAGCGTCTGCGCCGGTTTCACCGGTGCGGATACGAATGACTTGTTCCAGGGATGTAACGAAAATTTTGCCATCGCCGATCTTGCCGGTGTTGGCTGCTTTGGTGATTGCTTCGATGACTTTCTCAACTAAGTCTTCAGCAACCGCAACATCAATTTTCACTTTAGGTAGAAAATCCACCACGTATTCAGCACCACGATAAAGTTCAGTGTGACCTTTTTGACGGCCAAAGCCTTTCACTTCAGTCACTGTGATGCCTTGAACACCGATTTCAGACAGTGCTTCACGCACATCGTCCAACTTAAACGGTTTAACCACAGCAGTAATGAGTTTCATAGAAAACCCCTTTTAATTAACACTTACTAGTTTCAGAAATGGCCCGTGCGGGGGCACGGACCATTGTATGCTTTTTACATGCTGATAGGCAGGCTGTAAGACACAACTAAACGAACGTCGTCATCTATAGCAGTAGGAGAATCTTCAGTTTCTTGATCCACAACCTTGCTCAGAGTGAATGCTAGGCTGTCGTTATAGGCATAGCTCAAATCCAAGTGAGTATAATCATCATCGCCATCGCTAGAAGTCATACCGACAGTCGCGCTAAATGCATCCATGCCATAACCTAAAGTCATGTAGCTATAGCTTTCGTCGCCAGCTAACGGATAGTAGTAAGAGAAAGAAGCACCCATGTAGCCTAAAGACACGATCGCGTCAGTTAGAGCAAAGGTATTACCTTCATCACCAGCACCTGGGTAAGAGTATGTCCATACAGACAAGTCATAAGAAAAATCTTCTACTTCGCCGCCGTAACCGATGTACAAGTCGTATTCGTTTCCAGCAGTAGTGGCACCGCTTGACGTCCAAACACCAGCGTATGCACCAGCGATAGAAGCTGTTAGATCACCAGAAACAGCTGCAGCGCCGTTGCCTAGATCTTGGCCGCGCCACAAGTACATGCTAGCAACGGTAGCAGAAGCTGAAACTTCAACTTCTTCAGCAAAGGTAGAAGTAGCAGCTGTCATACCAGCAGTCATAACACCAGCAAGAGCGATAGCTTTAGTTAACTTTTTCATAGTTCTTTTTCCTTCATTCGTTGTTCAAACAATTTTATGGTGTGTGCTTAGCGCACTGTTTTATTTCTGTGACAGTCCTATAGCAGAGGCTGTGCCAACTTTAGAAATCCCTTTATAATCAGTAACTTAAATGAAAATCGCGGGATTTAGTCACGATTCAGGACACCAAAATGACGCAAGCCCCATAGAAGGGCACCACGATAAAGCACGACCACTATCCAACACGCACCACTTTATTGCATTAACTAAGAAAGCTAGCAGATTGTAGCCGTGATACCATTTACGCGAATTAAAAATAGGAAGAACGGATGAGCCCAGAATCCATCAAAAATCGTATCGAACAACTCTTACAACAAGGGCCACTGGCTGGCCTATCCGGCGATATTAAATTAGCCCTGCAAGCACAGTTGCAAAGCCTACTAACCAGTGCCAATTTGGTAAGTCGTGAAGAGTTTGATATCCAAACAGATGTGCTACGTCGTACCCAAGCCCAGCTCGCAGAGCTGGAAACTCGGGTAACCGCATTAGAAGCCGAAAGAAATAACGGCGGTTAAATTGCGAGTAACTCGCGTGCTTCTTTTGAGTGCGCGAGCTCCTTTCCCGTGCCTGAAGCCACGACTCTACCGCGCTCAAGAATAATAAATTCATCGGCCAATTCCGTAGCAAAATCTAAATATTGCTCGACCAAGACAATCGCCATTTCACCGCGATCTCGTAACAATTCAATCACGCGCTGAATATCCTTAATAATCGAAGGCTGGATCCCTTCTGTTGGCTCATCAAGAATCAATAATTTAGGTCTAAGTAACAGCGCTCTTGCAATCGCAAGCTGCTGTTGCTGCCCGCCGGATAAATCACCACCACGGCGATGCAGCATTTGCTGCAAAACTGGAAATAGCGAATAGATTTCTGGATCTATAGAACGCAGAGATTTAGGTAACGCCGAGAAAGCCGTATAGAGATTCTCTTCTACCGTCAGTTGCGGGAAAATATCGCGTCCTTGTGGAACATAAGCAATCCCATGACGAGCACGATCATAAGGTGCCATGTTTTTTATCGACGATTGCAACCAAGTAATATCCCCAGAAAATGGCGTCAAGTGCCCGGAAAGAGCCTTCATTAACGTTGTTTTACCAACACCATTTCGTCCTAGAACGCAGGTCACTTTACCAACTTCTGCGCTCATCGAGACATCATAAAGTGCTTGGCTAGCACCATATGACACATTTACGTTTGATACTTCTAACATAATATCCTCGCTAGAGTGCCTGAGGCCTTAACGGCCTAAGTACACCTCAATAACTTGTGGATTTGCTTTTACCGTGGCCAAACTGCCTTCCGCGAGGACGTGCCCTTCGTGTAGCACAGTGACTTTGCAATCCAGCGCTTCGATAAAATCCATGTCGTGTTCTACCACCATGAGCGAATGCTTTTTCGCTAATGTTTTAAATAATTCCGCTGTTTTCATGGTCTCTTCATCCGTCATCCCTGCAGCGGGTTCATCAATTAACAGCAACTGCGGCTCTTGACCCAATAGCATGCCAATTTCTAGCCATTGCTTTTGACCATGAGATAAATCACCCGCCAAATGATGAGTACGATCGGATAAATTCACCAGTTCGAGAATTTCATCTAGCTTTTCTTTTTGCGCACCACTCAAACGATGCATCAATGCCTGCCAAATAGAGCGCCCACCTTTTAACGACATTTCCAAGTTTTCGAATACCGTTAGACTTTCAATAACGCTCGGTTTCTGAAATTTTCGTCCCACTCCAAGATTGGCGACATCGGCTTCGTCATAGCGGGTAAGATCATGCTGGTTGTTAAAAACAATTGTGCCGCTATCGGGACGAGTCTTACCCGTGATGACGTCCATCATGGTAGTTTTACCAGCACCATTAGGGCCAATAATGGCTCGCATTTCTCCCGGCGCAATAAACATAGAAAGAGAATTCAATGCTTTGAATCCATCGAAGCTTACGCTTACACCGTCCATATAGAGAACGCTAGGGTTATCTATATGGTGTTGCTTGCTAATACTCATGCCTGATCTCCTTCGGCTTCTTTCATCGCGGCTTGTTGCTTATTCTGCGCATGCTTATCTTTTAACTGCGCCCATAAGCCGACTACGCCTTTCGGTAGGTAGAGGGTTGTTAATACAAACAGACCACCCAGCAGGAACAACCAAAGCTCAGCAAAAGCACCAGTGAAATAGGTTTTTGCATAGTTAACTAAAATGGCGCCAATAACGGCACCAAAAAGCGTACCCCGTCCGCCGACCGCAACCCAAATAATCATCTCAATCGAGTTAATTGGAGCAAATTCACCTGGGTTAATAATGCCGACTTGCGGAACATATAAAGCACCTGCGATACCCGCCAACATGGCAGACACGACAAATACAAATAACTTATAGTGCTCAACGCGATACCCTAAAAAACGCGCTCGCGATTCACTGTCGCGAATAGCCACTAACACGCGCCCCAGCTTAGACGTTACGATAAAGCGGCTAATTAAATAGCCAAGAATCAAGGCTATGCCAGAGGCAAAAAATAGCGCAGCTCGAGTTGTATCTTGTTGCAGGTCATAACCGAGAATATCTTTAAAATCGGTAAGACCGTTATTACCGCCAAAGCCCATGTCATTGCGAAAGAAAGCGAGCAATAACGCGTAGGTTAATGCCTGAGTGATAATTGAAAGATATACGCCGGTCACCCGTGAACGGAACGCCAGCGCACCGAATACAAACGCCAACACACCAGGTACAACCAACACCATTAACATGGCAAACCAAAACTGGTCAAAACCCTGCCAATACCACGGCAATTCAGTCCAGTTTAAGAACACCATAAAATCTGGTAATTCAGGATTTGAATACACACCACGATCACCGATCTGACGCATTAAATACATGCCCATGGCATAACCGCCCAGTGCGAAAAAGGCGCCATGTCCTAGGCTTAGTATTCCGCAATAGCCCCAGATAAGATCGACTGCTACCGCCAATAAGGCATAGCAGAGATACTTACCGAGAAGTGTCATCGCATAAGTCGACACATGAAAGAAAGAGCCTTCAGGTAGAAGTAAATTACTCAAAGGAATCACTATCGACATTGCCAGCAATACGCTTAATAAATAGCGCCCAGCTTTATCATTCATCAATAGGGTCGCCAGCGGACCCAATTTTACGGTTTGATTCGTCATAATTCGTTACCTTATCCGTCAGCCGTTATCGGCTGCACGTCCTTTGAGAGCAAACAGTCCACGCGGACGTTTTTGGATAAACAAAATGATGAAAATAAGAATAAATATCTTAGCTAATACTGCACCGGCAAAAGGTTCTACTAATTTATTAGCAATACCTAACGACATGGCGCCAACAAGCGTGCCCCACAAATTACCGACGCCACCAAATACCACCACCATGAACGAATCAATAATGTAGGCTTGACCGAGATTTGGCCCGACGTTAGTTAGCTGACTCAATGCCACACCGGCGATGCCTGCAATACCGGAGCCTAAACCAAAGGTCAGTGCATCGACCCAACCGGTACGAATACCCATGGAACTCGCCATAGGACGATTCATCGTCACGGCACGCATTTGTAAACCAAATAAAGTGCGCTTTAGTACCAAGGCCAATAAACCCAGCACCAATAAGCTGAAAATAATGATGTAGAGGCGATTAAAGGTAAGCTCTAATGCAGGGTTAATCATAAAGGTACCCGCCATCCAATCAGGCGTTGCGACTTCACGATTGAGCGGACTAAATATTGAGCGGACGGCTTGTTGTAATACTAAGCTCAAACCAAATGTCGCCAACAAGGTTTCCAATGGACGACCATATAGATGACGAATAACACCACGTTCAATTGCAACACCAACAGCACCACTCACCAAAAAAGCCGCTGGGATAGCAACAACAAGCGATAAGCCAATATGATCCGGCATTAATTGCTGCACCACGTAGGTAGTATAAGCACCCAGCATAATCATTTCGCCATGCGCCATATTAATCACGCCCATTACACCAAAGGTAATGGCAAGGCCAATCGCAGCGAGTAGCAATACCGCGCCTAGCGCTAAACCAAAATAGAGGTTTTCGATATAGCCATTAATTGTGACTAACTTTTCGATATCCGTTACAACGGCATTTGCTCTGGCTACTTCATTAGCGTGGCCTGCGGATTCAGAGCGAACAATAAACTGTGTCAGCGCAGCACGAACTTCAGGGTAAAGGGCCTTATCCAGAGCCTCCAAGCCTTGCATACGTGTATCAGCGTCAGAGCTATCCAACTGCTGCATACCTAAGACTAGCGCTAGAACTTCAGCAATATCGCGTTTTTCTTCCTTTTTAATAGCCTCTTTCAGTAGTGTGCTATCAAGATCGCTAGCCGATTTTAATAAGTTTCGTGCAGCAGCCATGCGTAATTGAGGGTCGCGCGCGGATATTTGTAGTCGCGAAATTTCAGTGCGTAGCACACCGCGCAAACTATTATTGACGCCGATTTTTTTAGCATCGCGTGGGCTATCGAGCACTACCAAACTGCTAGTAAATAAGTCTTCAAACGAATCGTCATCATGAGAGATTAACAATTCATTGGTTTCTTTAAGATAGTACAACTGACCATCTAACAAGGTTTGTAATAGGGGTAAAGTTTTTGGGTCATCAACTGCAGCAATCGTGCTAGCCAATGCCTTTTTTTCTGAATAATTTGCAGTAATTAATTGTTGGCCTAAAGATTCTAAAGAGGCCACCGTAACAATAGGTGATGACGCACCTGAATCTTCAGCCATTGCCAAAGAGCCACAGCACATCAAAGACAGTAGCAACATGGCCTGCCCGATGAAATTGCGCATGATATTTTTCCTGTATCTGAAATCGAGTAGGGCCTATCGCTAGGCCCTACTTCCATCCGCCGCTAGAATTAACGACGAATAAATAGCGAGTAATTACTCACCCGCTACCGACGAACCACCACACGTCTTAGTCACTGTGTTGTAGTTGCCGCAATTGATTGGAGCAGTCCAATCTGAGATCAGGTTTTTGCTTTCAGGTAGGAAGTCCGTCCATGCATCACCTTTTACTTCAGCATCCGTTGCCCATACGATTTCAAACTGACCATCTTCTTGAATTTCACCGATTAATACCGGCTTCGACAAGTGATGGTTTTTATTCATAACCGCAGTACCGCCAGTTAGGTTCGGTACTTCGATACCTATCATGGCAGCTTCTACTTTATCAACATCGGTGGTACCCGCTTTTTCAACTGCTTTAGTCCACATATTGAAACCAATGTAAGTCGCTTCCATTGGATCGTTGGTCACGCGCTTATCGTCTTTAGTAAAGGTGTGCCATTGCTTAATAAAGGCATCATTTTCTTTACTGTCAGCGCTCATGAAGTAGTTCCATGCCGCCAAGTGGCCAACCAATGGCTTAGTGTCAAAACCAGAAAGCTCTTCTTCACCAACAGAGAATGCAACTACTGGGATGTCTTCTGCGCTAACGCCTTGGTTTGCTAACTCTTTATAGAAAGGTACGTTAGCATCGCCGTTTACAGTCGATACAACTGCAGTCTTCTTACCGGCGCTACCGAATTTCTTAATGTCAGAAACGATGGTCTGCCAATCGCTATGACCGAATGGTGTGTAATTCACCATGATATCGGCTTCAGCTACGCCTTTTGACTTCAGGTAGCTTTCAAGAATTTTGTTGGTAGTGCGTGGATATACGTAATCTGTACCCGCCAGAACCCAACGCTTAACACCAACATCATTCATCAAGTAATCAACCGCAGGAATTGCCTGCTGGTTTGGCGCTGCACCAGTATAAAACACGTTGTAAGAAGACTCTTCACCTTCGTACTGCACAGGGTAGAACAATAAACCGTTCAACTCTTCAATAACCGGCAATACGGATTTACGAGATACCGATGTCCAGCAGCCGAAAATAACATCAACGTCGTCTTTAGAAATCAATTCGCGCGTTTTTTCTGCGAATAATGGCCAGTTAGAAGCAGGGTCAACCACAACGGCTTCTAGTTTCTTGCCAAGCAAACCGCCTTTCTTATTTTGCTCGTCAATCATCATTAGCACAGTGTCTTTCAGCGTTGTTTCTGAAATAGCCATCGTGCCTGACAGTGAGTGCAATACGCCAACTTTAATTGTGTCACCAGCATTGGCTAGGTTAACGCCCGCCGCAAGTGCAGCGATACCAAAAGCGGCCGTGGTTTTTGCTAGATATTTCATGCCCAGTTTTGTCATCGTTTTTTTCCTTCAACAGTGATTAAACTTTATTTATTCGCACCATCATTGGCGCTTTATATTTAAATTCCGCATTCACTACAGCAAACCTCATACCAACTTCAAAATGGATGAATATCCCTGAATTACAGCAATAGAAGGCCCTTATCCTTAATAAAAAGAACGATTAAAATATACCTGCACCAATATAGACCGAGCAAAAACCTATGTGTTCTTATTTGGAGCACTACGCACCAGAGTGATTCATTTTTATATTTATGCTGTATTCGCTTTTTGCTGTTTGAATTCTGTGCAACGTGATCTCCCTGACCGTATTTTTACTGATTTCAATGTGCTCCTTCAGGGCTGCGACCGCTCGCTCTTCATTTCCTAAAAGCATTAAACCTAGAATATTTCCGTGCTCTTCATACGTCACATCAATACGGCTTGCACGAGTAAAATCTAAACGACGAATGATACGTAAGCGCTCACAGATTTGGCGATGAATAGCACTCATTTGCTGATTGCCATTCAGATCAACTAGTGAGAAATGAAAGTTTTCATCCATTTCTGCAACTTGCGCACTGTCCCTGACCCTGTCACCTTCATCGCAACACCAGAGGTACAATAGTGGTGCTAACTTTTCCTCAACATCCGTGCTAGCAATTAATCGCCGTACTGACTCAACTTCGAGCAAAATTCGGACATCGTACAACTCTTCAAAATACTGAAAATCAAATGGTCTAACCTGCCAGCCATTACGAAACTGAACTTGCACATAACCGTCTCGCTCCAACCGATACAGCGCTTCTCGTACCGGAGTACGGCTTGCATTCATGCGTTTAGCCACCTCGGTTTCGCTAAACCGATCTCCTGGCAGTAGCTGAAAATCAAATAACTCTTGGCGAAGCTGTTGATATATCTTTTCGGCTACGTTCATTGCTCATCCACGCTGGCAGTAGGTATAAAAAATCCAGTGTTAAAACAATTCTAAAATATTATTTGGTTGAATTAAGGTGCTTTATATAAGCACGCCAGCCGCCAAACTCACTGATATGGGTGGCACTTGCGACCGCCTCCGGTTCACAGATAAAGCCTTTTACTAAACGACCATCAGCCAACTCCAAAGTACCTATTCCTAGAGGCTGAGGGATTTCTGCTACAAAACTACCGAACCCAGCCAAGTCGATACGCCATAATTCAACAATTAATTGATTTCCAAGCGTTGAATCTTGCGCCAAGGCGCTATCACTCACCCGAACTAAACCAGGTTTAGGCGGAACGGTATTGGCCAAAGCATATAACTGGTATTTATTGGCTGTGAGTGTTTGCTCTAACAAGGTTGCATAGCGGCTGGTTAATTGATGATTTAATGGCATCCCAGTTAAATGCGCCCCAACAACCGCGACAACAATCGATTCGTCAGATTTATTACCAAGCAAAACGGGAGCTTCTGGTAATGTCATAAACGCCTGCCAATGCGCAGCAAATTGTCCTAATGCTATTTCATGCCACGCAGGTGCAATTAAGGTAATACCAAATGGCAAACCATCGCTGCGTAATTTCGCGGGTAAGGCAATGGCACAAAGATCAGCTAAATTAACAAAATTCGTGTAAGTGCCGAGTTGGCTATTCACCAAAACTGGCTCAGCATTAACCTCCGTCATCGTCGGAAAGCGGGGAGTCGTAGGTACAAACAAGGCATCAATATCGGTAAATAATGCATCTATTTTTCGTACTAGATCTTTACGACGATATTCAGCTTTAAAAGCATCGACCGCTGTGCCGTTAATACCGCCTGCAACAATACTTTTGACCACAGGGTTTATGCCCGGTAAGTCTTGCGCTAGAAATTCGCCGACCGCAGCGTAACGCTCAGCAACCCAAGGCCCCTGATAAAGTAAATTAGCTAACTCAAATAACGGCGAAAAATCTGTTTTTACTAATTCGTAGCCCAACGCCTCGGCATGTTCACATGCCTGCTCATAGGCAGCGGCTTGTGTGTCATCACCAAACCAAGGTGCCTCAGTAGGAATAGCCAAACGCTGAATGCGAGTATTGCGAATCATAGTGCGCGAGCGAGAATAGGCATCGGCACGATCAAAGCGTCCTGCTACTTCAAACACGCGCTCAGCATCTAAGCTATTGAGCGCAAAAATAGAAACGCAATCCAAACTGCGACACGCAGGTACAACGCCAGTGGTACTAATAGCACCGACGCTCGCCTTTAAACCAACAATATGATTAAAGCCAGCAGGAACACGACCGGACCCTGCCGTATCAGTGCCTAACGCAAAAGCAACATAACCCTTGGCCACAGCAACAGCAGACCCAGAGCTGGAACCACCACTGATGTAATCTGAATTAAAACTGTTTTTAACTGCACCATACGGTGAACGAGTGCCAACCAAACCCGTCGCGAATTGATCGAGATTAGTTTTACCGATCACAATCGCACCCGCTTGTTTCAACAAATGAACGGCGGTTGCATCTTCGGTTGGTTGATACGCAAATTCAGGACAGGCTGCAGTGGTTGAAAATCCAGCAACATCAATATTATCTTTAACAGCAAACGGGACGCCGTACAGGGGTAACGAGTCACCATTTGCTCGTTTCGCTTGCAGGTTCTCAATTTGCGCTAGCAGTTGTTGTTCAGTACCGAGCTGGATCCATACAGAACCTTCAGTGCCTGCTTCTAATGCTGCAATCTCGGCACGCAACAGAGGTAGTAACTCAGCAGGATCGGCTCCGTCGCGATATGCGGCTGCCCACTGCTTAATATTCCAACCTAATCCTACTGATTCTTGCTCGACACTCTTTGTTGCTGACATTCTAAACTCCGCCTGAATTCAATCTTGTATACAAGACGTAAGCGACACTTGTGCCAACTTAGCGAAAACACAGATAAGACGGACAACTTATTGATTTAATTGACTTTTATACTGTACAAAAAGAAAAGTACGAGTGGATGGAAAATAGAAACGCATTATTTTAATGCGATATAGAAAAAACGCACCAGAACAGACAAGCCAATCCCGAGCGAAAAGCAGCACACTTATTAAACAAAAATCATACTAAAGATATAGATTAAAGCTCGGATGGGAAGCTAACGTTTGGTGACTCGCTGGAAAGTTTCTTGCAGAACACGCACATCGTTCGCAGCGCGATGGCGCTCAAGGCCAAAGTCGCTCCAGAGAGATTTTTTGGTATCGTGCCAGCGTTCCATTTCGGCAGGCTCCAGCAGCTTGTTGATCGTCTCGATACGGAAGCGCTGGACCAACTCCGCTTCGTCAAACAAGCGACCTATCCAAGAGCTATCAAAGCTCCAAGCATCGGAATACAGCGTTTGGCCGCGTAACTTTTCATTGAGAAGAAGGGCGATTTCCCTAGGAGTACTGCCCTCTTCCTGCAGATGCTCACGGGAAATACCGTGGATGAGTTCAGCTTTTGGATCCCAGTGATCCCAACCAAGCGCAGGTTTAATCAGATAGCTCTGCACCTCACGATCTTCCAGCGCGAATCCCACCTCAATCGGGTAACTGCCGCGGCCAAAGCCTGATGCTTCGACATCAATGATAGGTGGTATTTGGATGGTCACTCGATTCCTACTTATGTTTGGACATTTTGTACAGTGTAGACAGAGTTTGCGTGGGGCTCTATGAATCAGCGCACACTCTTTAAATCCGCATCAGTAATTCAATTGGGACGCATTCTGAACGGTTAAGGGGTAATGTTCAATTTTACGCTGCAATTTTATGATTCAATTATGACTCGTTAATTTTGCTGCGGGGGCAACACGCATAACTTCGGCCATTGTCGTTAAACCGGCGGCTACTTTATGCGCACCACTTAAACGCAAACTATGCATACCCTCTTTCATTGCCGCTTGGCGTAACTTTTGGTGATCCGTTTGCTCATGAATGAGAGGCTCTAACGACTCAGTCATCGGCATGACTTCATAGATCCCCATACGCCCTAAGTAACCGGTGCCGCGACATTCTAGACAGCCTTTAGCACCATAAACATGAGACGGGGTTTTGACCAACCAAGGGGCAGTAAGTTGCTTCCAAATTTTCTCATCGACCGGTTCTTTTACTTTGCAGTGCGGACACAAAGTACGTACCAGTCGCTGCGCCATCACACCCAGCACACTGGTGCGAATCAAATAAGCGGGTAATCCCAATTCTTGTAGTCGAGTAAACGCCGAAGGCGCATCGTTGGTGTGCAAAGTAGAAAGCACTAAGTGCCCGGTTAATGCCGCTTGCACCGCTATCTCGGCGGTCTCTAAGTCTCGTACCTCACCGACCATGATAATGTCAGGATCTTGGCGTAATAACGCACGTACACCGCTGGCAAACGTGAGATCAATACCCGGATGCACCTGCATCTGGTTGAACAGCGGCTCCACCATTTCAATCGGATCTTCAATGGTCGAAACGTTTACTTCTGGCGTCGCCAACTGACGTAGGGTTGAGTATAGCGTCGTGGTTTTACCCGAGCCGGTTGGCCCAGTCACAAACACGATACCGTGATTGTTGGTGGTCATCTGATTCCAGCGACGACGATCTTCTTTGCCAAAGCCCATTTCCGAAAAGCTGCGCATGAGCACTTGCGGGTCGAACACACGCATCACCAACTTTTCGCCAAACGCAGTCGGCAATGTGGATAAGCGTAATTCAACTTCTTGGCCGTCTGGGGTTTTGGTTTTCAGACGGCTGTCTTGGGGTTTACGTTTTTCGGCAATGTTCATGCGCCCTAAAGATTTAATCCGCGCCACCACGGCCAAAGCCACTTCTGCCGGTAATTCATAAACATTATGCAGCACACCATCAATGCGAAAACGCACATGACCGACTTCGCGCCGTGGCTCTAAATGAATATCGCTGGCACGCTGATCAAACGCGTATTGCAGCAGCCAATCCACAATATTAACGATGTGCTCGTCGTTAGCATCCGGCGCTTTAGCTTGGCCCAACTCCAACATAGATTCGAGATTCTGCACTGCGCTCATGCCAGCGTGGTGCTTACGTGCTCGCGTCACGGAATTCGACAATTGATAAAATTCAACACGATAACGGCGAATATCCGCAGGCGATGTCAGCACGCATTTCACCTGACGACGGGTGACATGTTCTAAATCGACAACCCAGCTACGAACTTGCGGCTCTGCAGTAGCGACGACAACTTCATCGGTACTGACCTTAATCGCCAAAATTTGATGGCGATCAGAAAAAGCATAAGACATAACGTCGGTTACGGAGCTGACATTAATTTCGAGCGGATCAATTTGATACGACTCCATATTAAAGCGTTCAGCCAGCCATTCGACGATGGCATATTCGTTAAGGACGCGTGCTTTACTCGATCCTTGTACGCGCGCATCGGCATAGCCCTGGCGCGCCACTAAGGTAATAGGATGCAGGTGAGTTTCATCGTGCTGGCGACGAATCGACAACGACATCTGATGATCCTCATCATTCAGCAGACCATCTCGACGCATGTCTTCCAACAGGGTGAGCAATGCGATGGGGTGATCTGCCTTGGCTTGCATAAGTTTGGTTCTCTACGCGGTTATCAAATGACGGAATTCGCTGGCCATTAAATTTAGGTCGTCAGCATTCGGCTCTTCATCGAACAAATAGCATTCAAGCATACCTGTTAATACCAAGCGAGTGGCAACCGCGGTCTTTATCCAACCACTTTTCCGATCCGCCGCTTGGGCATAGCGGGTTATGACCAACATTTGCACAATGGCCTCATGCAGATCGGGCCAGTTATTAATGGCGCTGGCTTGTTCAAAGCGGCGCGCTAAATCGTCAGGTAGCCAATGGCGCAACAGAGCACGGCCGACATGACTGGAAGCTTCTTCAACTTCTGGCCAAGGTAACTCATACAAGGCACGCGAAGCATTTAATAAAGCGCTCGCCAGTGTTGAGTTTTGCTGCCACTTTGCGCATTCCGCCGACCAGCTAGAGTCTTCGAGTTGAGCTGCGTTTTTGGCCAATTCCCAAATAGCGAGTCGCAGGGTTTCGAGTGCTGTGCGCAATTCTTTCGTAGCACTGCGTTTCAGTGTACGACCGCTCCAAGACAATACTTGGCGTAAACCTTGGACATGCTGAATCGCGGCAACCGCAGCTTCTCGTTCTTCTGCCCAAATCGCCTGCTCTAACGTGCGTTGCAACGCATTCATCTCAGCGTTTAACCACTGCGGTAAAGCCTCGGCCATGCGTTGATCACAATACACTGGCAATTTGGCCTGCCACTGCGGCGCTAAGTCGGCCAAGCGATAGCCACGTTCAGCTTTACTAATATCGCTGATCCATAAGGGCGCGACGCTTTGCATCTGTGCCACAAGGGTCCAGAGTAAATTGGCATTACCTTGCTTTAATTCCAACTCAACTTCTAATAATGACTGCTCTAATTCGCCCGCCACAATAAGGCCTTGATCAATCACCACTTCGATAGTCGTATCGCTACTCGCATCCGTCCAAAGCCAAGCTTGGCGTTCGAAGTGCGTACCGAAAACGACGGCTAACGTCTTAGCATCAACCCCTGCTGGCCACGCATCCTGAACTTCCGCTTGCTCAAATAAGCTGACATCCAGCGCCGGTGAACTTAACGGCCAGTTCCATTCACCACGAATTTGCAGTCCGGCCTGTGGTTGCCCACGAGTCTTTAACGTCTGCTCAGCTCCGCCTTCGGCATGACGAATACGCAACGCGGCTTTCGCCTTAGAAAGCGCGCAGGCAGGCGTATCGTAATAGTCATTTTTCAGCGTAGAATGATCGGCCGGCATCGCAACTTGGTTCAAAAAGTCGGTTAATGCCGGAAGGTTTGCCTCACTGAGGCGTACTTTGAGTTCGATTTCTTTAGTCATGGCGCTATTGTCGTGAGCCGGTCCTTATAACGCAAGTAGAGGTGTGTCATGTCTGGTATTCAAATGCCTAATACGGTTGAAAAACTGCGGGCGCTTATTGCTGCAAATAGCATGAGTTCGGTACTGCCCGACTACGACAACAGCAACCTCGGCGTTATTGAATTACTGGCCAGCTGGTTTGGCGATCTCGGTTTTAAATGCGAAGTGATCGCCATCGCCGACAACCCAGGAAAATACAATTTAATCGCCACCTTAGGCACAGGTACTGGCGGTCTCGTATTGAGCGGCCACACCGACACAGTGCCATGTAACCCTGAGCGCTGGGCCTCTGACCCATTCACTCTTACCGAGCGCAACAATCGCTTTTATGGATTGGGGACTTGCGATATGAAAGGGTTTTTCGCCTTAGTATTAGCCGCAGTAGAGAAATACCACACCCAGAGTTTTCATCAGCCATTAATCGTACTCGCAACCGCTGATGAAGAAAGTTCGATGAGTGGTGCGCGTTCGCTAAGTAGCAGCCAGTTCTCCCAAGGGCGGTACGCTGTTGTGGGTGAACCCACTAGCCTGAAGCCGATTCGAATGCACAAAGGCATCATCATGGAAACGATTCGCCTAGTCGGTAAAGCTGGGCATTCGTCCGATCCAAGCCTCGGTGTTAGTGCAATGGATGCGATGCATAACGTCATGGGCGAATTGAAACAGCTACGCATTGACCTCGCCAGTCGCTATCAAAACGCGCATTTCGCCGTTAATACGCCAACGCTCAATTTGGGTTGCCTGCACGGTGGCGATAACCCCAACCGTATTTGTGGCAGCTGCGAACTGGCGTTCGATTTACGCGCCTTACCGGGCATGAGCAACGACGATTTACGCGCTGAAATTCTACAACGACTTAACCCCATTGCCGCTGAAAATCGCGTTGAGTTAACACTAGAGTCGTTATTCCCGGGCATTAATCCGTTTGCTGAAAGTGAAAATAGCGAACTCGTGCAAATTGCCGAGCGTCTAACGGCCAGTACCAGCAATGCTGTGAACTACGCAACGGAAGCGCCTTTCCTGCAAAACCTAGGAATGGAAACCATTATTCTTGGCCCAGGCAGTATTGATCAGGCGCACCAAGTGGATGAATTTATCGCACAGGATCAAATCGACCCTTGTGTAAACTTACTCAGCCAATTGATCGAACACTTTTGTTTAACGCCTCGCGGATAACAAAAGCGAGCAAACAAGCCCAATACGTTGGTTTAGCGCGCCTGTCGTGATTAAATCCAGATAGAACGCCGAGAAGAGAGCCCGACAGTGACAGCAGACAGCACCGAATACGTGCAATGGTTTCGTAATTCCTCCCCGTATATTAATGCGCATCGGAGAAAAACCTTCGTCATCATGTTTGATGGCGATGCCATCCTGCACCCAAATTTCAACAGCATAGTGCAAGATATCGCCCTACTTACTAGCTTGGGTGTGCGTTTAGTATTAGTCCACGGTGCGCGTATGCAAATCGATACTGTGCTGCAGCGTTTAGACATCGAAAGTCAATTTCACAATGACTTACGCGTTACTGATGCCAATGCACTTAACGCCGTAAAAGCGGCTATTGGCATGGTTAAAGCGGATATCGAATCGCGTCTTTCTGTTGGTATACCCGGTTCCCCCATGCACGGCGCACGCATTCGCGTCGTGAGTGGTAATTTCGTCACAGCAAAGCCACTCGGTGTGATCGGCGGTGTCGACTTTCAACATACCGGCGAAGTACGGCGTATTGAGCACCAAGCGATTAGCAATTTATTAGATCAGCATAATATTGTGCTGCTGTCGTGCGCGGGCTATTCGCCATCGGGTGAAATGTTTAACCTCAGTGTTGAAGACGTTGCCCAACAAGCCGCCATTAGTTTACGTGCCGACAAACTGATTATTCTTGGCGAAAGTGACGGTCTGCCAGATGATGGCGATACCCACACCGAAATCACCTGTCGCCAATTAGAGCAAATTTTGCACGAATTAACCGGCAGTGAACGTTGCCATGCCGACGCCGCACTTAAATGCGTACGCCAAGGTGTGCCTCGCGTACATATTTTAAGTTATCAAGTTGATGGCGCCCTGCTACAAGAGCTATTTACCCGCGAAGGTAGCGGCACGCTGATTACCCAAGAAGCCTACGATCAATTACGGCCTGCCAATATTGATGACGTAGCGGGTATTTTGCAGCTGTTACAGCCGCTAGAAGAACAAGGCATCTTAGTGCGGCGTTCGCGTGAATTATTAGAAACAGAAATTCATCGTTTTAATGTCATCGAACGCGACGGATTAATCACGGCCTGCGCAGCGCTCTATCCTTATTCCGATGATCAAGCCGAACTGGCTTGCGTGGCGGTGCATAGCGATTATCGTGGTAGCAATCGTGGCAATCGTTTGCTGGAGCAAATTGAGCAAGAAGCACGGCGTCGTCAATACAAACAGCTATTTGTATTAACAACGCGCACTGCGCATTGGTTTATTGAAAATGGCTTTGTTGCTGGAGCGGTGAGCGAACTGCCGCAAGAACGCCAACGCTTATACAATTTCCAACGTAATTCCAAAGTGTTTTTCAAAACCCTGTAAAACACAGGAAGCTCATCATTGGATATTCTGGCACTGCCGCATTTAGGCAAAGAAGTACATCGGCGTTACGATGACTTAGGCATTATTCAAGTCTATGAAGACGGCAATAAACGCTACCTAAGCTTCGGTACCGCCGATGAACAAAGCTGCCAGCTCAAAGCTAAACCAGGCCAGCCGCAACACGGTTATGCCCGTGCAATGATGGCCTCACTCTGCCTATTAAAACCCGACCAAGCGGTGCAACAGGCCAGTGTACTCGGCACCGGCGGCGGACTCATGGCACGTTGTTTATTTGAACAGCTGCCAACCACTCAGGTTCATACTGTTGATTTACGCCCCGCCGTTATTCAAATCGCTCATCAATATTTTGGTTTACCACGCGATAAGCGCTTAACCACACACGCCAAAAGTGCCATGGATTACCTCAATGCGTGCTCAACTAACAGCCAAGGTCTACTGCTCAGTGATTTGTATTTAGCCAACGGACTGGATACACGCCAACTAAAACCTGAGTTTGTTAGCGAATGCCGCCGCGTCGTACAAAATGATGGTTGGCTAGTATTGAATTTATGGAAAGAACACCGTGAAGATGGCCTATTTTTACCCCAGCTAAAAGCTCAATTTCAAACCGTTTTACACAGCACCACCAGCGACGGTAACTGGATTATTTGGGCCTGTCCGAACGCTAATGCCGCCCCCGACAAACGCGGTGCGCAGCTCATATGTAAGCGTTTATCCGAGCAAATGGGGTTTAATCTCTGGCAAGTGACAAAAGGCTTTTATCGATTTTTTTAGCCTTGTATCAAATACCGCCTTACAGTAACGTCCTGTCTATTCTACTTTTTGACGACAATAATAAGAGCACTTCATGTTTCATACACTTACCCAAGTTGGCCTGCCACTTGCCCTGATATTAATTATGACCGGTGTAGGCCTTGGATTAACCCCTAGAGACTTCACACGCGTATTCGTAAAGCCTCGTGCTTTTTTGATTGGTGCTGTTTGCCAAATGCTGTTGCTACCTTTAATCGCCGTTGGGATTATTGCCGCAACCGGTTTACATGGTGAGATTGCAATTGGCTTGTTTATACTCGCTCTCTGCCCAGGCGGAACAACTTCAAATCTATTTAGCTTAATTTCCAAAGCCGATGTTGGACTCTCGGTATCACTCACCGCCGTAATTGGTTTCATTACCCCCTTCACCATTCCGTTGTTAGGTGCTTGGGCCATTGGCTATTACAGCGATGCAGGCACAGCCTTTGAACTACCGATATTGTCCACATGGATTAAGCTGATCGTCATTACCGTTATTCCAGTCCTTATCGGTATGGGCATCCGCGCCAAATGGAAAGCCTTTGCCATCGCTGCCGAGCCTTATGTATCGCGCTTCTCTATTATCGTATTGGCACTAGTAATCGCCTCTATTTGCGTAAACCTAGGCGAGAAGTTAATCAGCTTTGCTGTTCAAGCTGGGCCTGCAGCATTGCTACTTAACATTAGTACCATGGCACTTGGCTATTTCGCGGGACGTGCATTTCTACACATTGAAGCCCAAGCTCGCACCATTAGCCTCGAAGTTGGCTTACAAAATGGAACTCTGGCTCTGTTAGTGACTACAGGGATTTTGAACAGCCCTGAAATGTCGATCGCACCTAGCATATACAGCCTACTGATGTTTGTGACGGCAAGTGTGTTTACTATGCTGGTATTACGCAAAGATCGTCATGCCCAAGCAACGCCGCAGTCGCGGTAATAGCAGCAAACTGAATAGACGAAAGCGCCGCCAATGGCGCTTTTTTTGACGCCATAAATACCGCAGCATATGACCACACTTAAATTTCAACGCTAAAAGCAATAAATTTGGCGTAGTTTAGGCATGGTTAAGAACCTAAGTTAATTGTATCGTACACTTTGCCGAAAAAATGATGGCCTAAAAGAACAACCTATATAAAAAATGGACTAAATACGCGAGTTTACCGGTATATTATTCTACGGTTGTAAACACGATCAATCTTATAAGTAGTTCAAAATATTCTAGCATTTGAAGTTTTAGGTAGTTTTTGCTCTAATCCGCCCGATACGATTCTCGCTACTTTTAGTTTTCACTGCGAAGTGATACGATCTAAAAAGAACGATTGTTAAATTATAAGAATAAAAATAATTCGTTAGTTATCTCATCAGGTACTAACAAGCCAATTCATTTCTTCTAAGAAAAAAACCAATAGGAAGAAAAGCTTTATGGATCCCTTACAATCTAAGGCGCTTCGTGCCTGTATAAAACACCCGTACCGAGGGATCGCATATGATTTTTAACTCTGCGATTTTCTTCTGGTTTTTTGCCTGCTTCTTTGTGCTCTTCAATTTTGTATTTGTTGATCGCAGAAAAATTATTTGGTTGTTAGTTATCAGCAGCCTTATCTTTTATGGCACTTGGAACTACAACTTTATTGCCTTGCTGGTCTTTAGTGCGCTCGCCGACTACCTAATAGCGCAGAAAGTAGAGGCCAACAATCACGATCCAGTGATGAAAAAACGATGACTTATCGCGAGCATCACCCTCAACTTATCCATTCTGGCCATCTTTAAATACAATAATTTTATTTTGCAGAGCGTACAGGAATTCGTAAGCCTGTTCGGTGGGGATATTAGCGTCCCTATGCTAAGCATTATATTGCCGGTTGGTATTTCCTTTTATACCTTCCAGAGCATGAGCTACACCATTGACGTGTACCGTGGTGACATGAAAGCGCATCGTGGCTTTTTAGTATTTCTCGCCACACTTTCGTTCTTCCCTCAGCTTGTTGCTGGCCCGATTCTGCGTGCCAAAGAAATTCTACCCCAGCTAGTCAATATGCGAGTACCAACGGCGCTCAATATTCGTATAGGTTTGCTTTTGGTTCTCCTCGGGTTACTTAAAAAGACAACCGCCGACCTGATGGCTGGCCCAGTTGGTGTCGCCTTTAATGGCCAAGCCGATGTCAGTACCTTTGAAACATGGATTGGTTTGCTCGCGTTTTCTGCCCAGTTATATGGGGATTTCAGTGGCTATTCTGACATTGCTATCGGTATTGCATTAATGCTCGGCGTCTATATCCCGATGAACTTTAACTTGCCGTATTTCTCCACGTCCCCAGTCGATTTCTGGCGACGCTGGCATATTTCATTATCGTCATGGTTGCGAGACTACTTGTACATTTCGCTGGGCGGCAGTCGCAACGGCAAACGTGCACGTAACCAATTTATTACCATGTTGCTCGCCGGTTTGTGGCACGGCGCGTCGTGGACGTTCGTTGTCTGGGGCGCGTACATGGGTGTCATCGTTGTTGTTACTCAGTGGCTGAACGAAAGACCGGCATTAGCCAAATGGGTCAATAGTAAAAACTGGCTATCCCTGATCATTAAAATTGTCGTTACTCATTACCTATTTGTATTGAGCTGGCCTTTATTCCGCGGCTCTAGCTTAGAAGCCGCGTGGACAATGATCGTTGACATGCACATCCCTCAAGAAACAGCGGTCACAGCCGGTGCCGGTATCGTGATGGCGCTGGTAGTAGCAGGGTTATTTTTAATGCATTTCGTTGATGCTTTACGTATTCGATACGGTGACGCGCTGGCCAATCGCCAATGGTTCTTCTGGCCGCTACTTGTGATTGGTTTTACTTTGTTCTTTACCGTAGGAGATTTTGGTCATGACTTCATCTACTTCCAATTCTAAGCCAAATAACTCTGCGCAGAGCGAAGCGTCTATCGAACGAGAAGAGGATATCCGCAACGCCCAAGAAAGACGAAAAATCGGTTTATATACCGTAATTTGCGGCGGCCTAATGATTCTCGTCTCAATGGGATTAGTTAACATTGGTATCGCATCGTTGCGTTATTCTTCGCTGAATCCTTTTAGTATTGAACGGATTCAAGCGACCGGCGACAACTTAGGTGCAGCCCTCGAACTACCAGAAGATGATCCAAGAGAAGTGGTATACGTACTCGGCTCTTCGCTCATTCACTTTGGGTTTTCACCCGATCTATTCGATGAAGAATTGAATGCTGCGGGTGTACCGACCATATCGTATAACTTTGGCTTCGGTAACGCTGATCCGTCAATCCACGCGAAATTTGCCCGCAAATTAGCGCGTACCTTTGCTGATCACCCCGGTCGAATTGACCGCGTGATTTACGAGTTTGCGCCCCATGGTGCAACCCAGCGTCGTGCCGACACCAGTGGCCAGCTAAATCATGCAACCACGGCGATTCTTAGCAGTTGGGGCGACATAGGTCAGACCTTATTAGACGACCCAGAAGAGGCATTTGCCTTAGCCAATACCCGACTATTCCGCAGTGGCGTGCCGGCTGAAGCCATCACCCATATGCTAGCAACACCGATTACCATGGCAAAAATCAACGACACGGTTAAAGATCGACCAAAGCCAGTGCCTATGGATAACCTCGGCTGGGATCTATTCAATCAGCTACGAGAAGACTGGCCAGAAAGTATTCCATTTGGCGGTTGGTCAGCTCAATACCGTGGTGGCTTTCCACCCACGGCAAGCCCTAGAGCACTCGAACTTTCGGATCAAGTTATGCAGCGCATGCAAGATCCTGTGCGCATGGAATCTGCACTACAACAGCGTATTTCATGCTGCGACATACTTGGGCTAGAAATGAGTCCAGAAATGATCGCCCATGTCATTGAAACGATTCGTTATGCGCAGTCTATCGCTAAAGACGTCGACATCGTTGTTATGCCGCAAAACCAAGATATCGTGCACGTATCGCCGCAAGGGGAAGAGAACTTCAAGAAGGCGTTGGCTGAAGTCGTTGCCGCCACCGGTGTGGATGTGGTCGATATCTACAAAGAACCATACCTAGGTATTGAATACTTCTTCGACGCCGATCACTACACCTTCTTTAAAGGCCGTAGCAAGGTCACTCAGATGATGGCTGATCACTATTTACCGCAAGAAGAAAAAGAAACTCATTAACATGAGTTTCTTTTTAACAGTGCAATGCTACTGATTTGAAACAAACGCTATCTCGATTGATCGTGTCCAGCACATGGGCACGATCACATCACTTAATTCGCAACACCTTCACAGCATTTAAGCCGATGCTTTCTTCGCGAAAACTCGATCGACAACAAAACCTAAAATCGCGATAAATAGAAAATACTTCCCAGATTCCGACGTACTTTGCACAGGCGAATTTAGCAGCATATGTATGATAGGAATAGACAAAAAACCAACGAGCATTGCGCCTAAACGTAAGGCGGCTGCAGCAAGCTTACCTTCCACTCGACGCGCCATCAGAATGCCGCCGTATATGATAGAAAAACCGCAGAGAGAGATAATAAGAGCAGTGATATTCATATAAAGTCCTTTTAGAGTGTTAGTTACGTCCGAATGAACTGATAGTAACTAATAAGGATGATCATGAACATAACCATTTAGTTGATAATGCTTCTTAGCATGATAAGTACTTGCCAATAAAACAAACTTTAAGTAAATACGATGCCAGCATATTATTATCACCGCCATCAAAGCCTATTGGGTCTCGCGCTGTCCAGCGTCCGGTTTCTGGATCGTAGTCACGATATCCGAATCGAATCAAGCGGGTGTCGGTATCATAAAGCCCGCCTGAAACAAGCTTTTGCAGGAAACGAACGTGCTCACTCGCCAACCACCGGAATCTGATTAAATACAAACGGATCATTATCCGTCGGATACAAGCGAGTATAAGGCTGATCATCAATCAGTTTAAGATCATTACCACCGCTCGCCATTTCAGGAAAAGGCAGTGATGTGTCAGGGAGGCTTCTTCCATACTCGTAAAAAGGATCAAGCATATCGAGTAAGTCTAAATAGGAGGTAACAATAATAGACAAGTATGCATTTCCTTCGAAATACGGAACGAGTGGTAAAACATTCGACATCAAAAAACCATCTTGAAACGATAGTTTCAACTCATACACTGAATTGTCAGTTGTAGGCTCTTCGCCATTACGAGGAAGAATGTACTTTATAGCAAGAGGATTTATTGGTGCTGTAAAATATTGCTGATACTCTTCATTACCTTCTGAGAAATCCCCGTTGCTTGCGTATAAATACTCATTCACATTGGTGCCTGACACAAGCAAGGTGTAAGCACTATCACCATCCACTTTTTCACTAACAATTAGGGATCTAAAGCTCGCACTTAACAAGGTAGTATCGAGATTACATGAACCTTTTATAGGATATGAATATACGACGTCAACATAGTTAGGATTTTCAACTTTAAGAACATTATAGAAACACCATTGATCGCCTGAATCATCTTCAAAGTATAAGGTGCGACCATACGTACCGTAATCGCTGAATTCAACTTCATGACTTAATAGGCTGTCAGGTTCATTTCTTTTTTCAGAGCAAGCTGAGATCATCAAGATGGTAGTAATTAATAGGATATATTTCATGATCTAGTTTTCATTAAAAGTTAAAGAATAATCAACGACTTCATCATCAGGCGTCAAAATAGAAAAACTAAAATCATAGCCATCAAATCTCGGCAGTTGAACAAACGAATCAAGACCACTTTGATTCCAGATTAATTCGACGGCAGTAGTAGAGGTTCTGTCATCTAGTAGTCGCTCTACTCGTTTAATACCTACAGGGCTCAAAAGGTACTGACTACCATTCAAGGTAATATCTAAATTGTCATCAAACGAAGCTGTATCACTTAGCTTAACTCCCGTTATTTTCCTTTTATGACCAAGCAAATTTTCACCATCGAAGCGTTTAACAAGACCTTTAGGATGAAAACCATACTCGCCATAACCGAGCAATCGTCCATCATCTGAAAATGAGACAACCAACTCTCCAGTTACAATCTGCTTATCGGTACTCGATTCTTTGTAATAATTTTTCAGGCGATAACCAGAATCTGTAATTTCGATATCTGCAGCATCGCCATCTTTTAAATCTTCGTCAAAGTAGAACGAGAAAGGCCGATGATTAATAAAGTCATAGATGAATGTATTATCTTCAAAACCTATCAACGCCCCTTCAAGCAACGCATAAACCCACGCAGTGGTTTTTACCTCTAATTTAGAAACCGTATAATCTGAGCCACTTACCGTTTCGTAATTCGCTACATCTTCTATCTTTAACAACCATACACCCGTGCGATATTCCATCGACGTGCCCGTGTGCGGCGGCGGTAATTCATTTTCCAAAAAATCTGAATCAATAGTATCAGCACTAGAGATAGTACTGCGGAGAAGTAATAATAAAAAAACCGATATTTTAACTAACACCTTACCGTCCTTGTTTATAATTATTCCAGATTAAAATACTCAACAATCGCGTTGAGTAATAATCACATCACCACGGCAACGGCTCTGCTACTTCCGCCCATTTTTGGCCATCATGCACCTCGGCTAATTCTTCACCTAGTCGTTCACACTTTTCCATTGCCTCATCCCAACGTTTTCTGCGGATGCTGTAATCTGGATATTCATAAAAATCATCTAAATCCGGAATACGCCCACCGGGCAAGGTAGCAGCAAACTCCCATGACGGCGCGATAATAATGGTGCGTTTGTAATATTCGCGCGACGCGACGCGCCAACGTAATTTTTTATCAAACCAGCCGCCTTTAGGGGCTTGGGCAAAATAATGCGGATACAGCACAAAGCCTTTTTCAGGCATAACAGGTAAATCAAATTGGTAGTCGGTTACGCCGCCATCACGGTAGGTGCCTTTCGGCGCTCCGGGAATATTACGCACACCGGCAATCACTAATGGAATTGCACCGCTGGCTAAAATAGCCGGTTTTAAATTTTCGGCGGTAAGTGCGACATGGCGCGCAGGTAAATGCGGAAAGTGATCAATGGGCGGTTTTTCTGGATGATGAAACATAACCCGTTCGATCCACGGGCGCATGGCTGCAGGAGAAACCAAATTAGCCGTCATGGCTCCAGCAATACCGAGCATTTGCACGTATTTTTGATCAATACCGGCGAGTCCTTTAAAGCGCGCCACAAGGGTGTGATAACGCACATTAGGATTATTAATAATTTCGGCAATGCCGTTATCGCCTAGAATCACATCTAATACATGGCGACATTCTGTTGCCACTTCTTGCGCGGTAGGCTTTGCTGAATATTGTTGGCTTAAATAGGCTTCTTGAAAGCGTGCATGAGCCTCAAGGGGGTTTTGTTGAGCAAAGCAGGCCATGCGCCAAGCACCAGCGGATGTGCCCAGTACATGCAAAGGCTCGGTACGCTCGTTAAACCAATGAGTCAGGAGGTAGCGATCCATTGAGGCTAGGGCTAGCCATTTAGGCCCACCGGACGCTGCCAGCAGCATTTCGATATCACTTGGCTGTAATCCATTCGCACGAATATGGGCGAGGGCTTCACTACCGGCAAAAATTTTTAAGGCGGGCGGGGTCACGGTTTAACTCCTAAACGTTCAAGCTTTATATTGAGGCTTAGTTGTACCGTGAGCATCCTGCCGCTAAAAGAGTTAAAGACGCAATACTCAGAGTATTTTGGTCATTTATCGGAATGAATGTTATGCCGGTTCGTACACAACAAAGCTGTAGTCATATGGGTTAGGGCCGTCGGCGGCAAAGTCTTCACGTGCTACTTCTTGCCATGCGGCTTTGTCGTACTCTGGGAAAAAAGCATCCCCTTCTACATCGGCATGTACTTCGGTCAAATACAAACGATCACAATGCGGCAAGGTTAATCCATAAATTTCTGCACCACCAATAATCATAGCTTCGTCTTGACCATTAACTAAGCAAATACTTTCGGCGAGTTCACGTGCCGCTTCAACCGTATGTACAACTTTAATGCCATCAGCGGTGAAATCAGGCTGGCGAGTAATAATGATATTGGTACGTCCCGGTAATGGCTTACCAATACTCTCGAAGGTTTTACGACCCATAATAATGGGTTTACCTAAGGTCGTTTTTTTAAAATACTTTAGGTCTTCTGGTAAGTACCAAGGCAATGCATTATTGCGGCCGATCACACGGTTTTGGGCAACAGCGACCATTAACGATAATTTCACAAATAATTCCTTACGCTACCCGTTTAAATCGCAACCGGCGCTTTAATATGCGCATGGGATTCGTAACCTTCGATTACAAAGTCTTCGAATTTATAGTCGAATATACTGTCAGGTTTACGTGCAATTACGAGTTTAGCCAACGGTAGAGGCTCACGGCTTAGTTGTAAATCGGTTTGCTCTAAATGGTTCGAGTACAAATGCACATCGCCGCCAGTCCAAACAAAATCACCGACCTCTAAATCGCATTGTTGCGCCATCATATGCACCAGCAATGCATAACTAGCGATGTTAAACGGCACACCTAAAAATATATCCGCACTGCGCTGATATAACTGGCAAGACAATTTGCCATCGGCAACGTAAAACTGAAAAAAGGCATGGCACGGTGGTAACGCCATATTTTCGATTTCGCCCACGTTCCACGCACTAACAATTAAACGGCGTGAGTCTGGGTTACTTTTAATCTGCTCAACGATTTGGGTGATTTGGTCAATATGACGACCACCCGCCGCAGGCCAACTGCGCCACTGCGAGCCATAAACAGGGCCGAGGTTACCGTCTTCATCAGCCCACTCATCCCAAATTTTGACGCCATTCTCTTTTAAATAGGAGATGTTGGTATCGCCACTCAAAAACCACAGTAGCTCGTGAATAATCGAGCGCAGGTGCAGTTTTTTGGTGGTCACCAAAGGAAAGCCTTTGCTTAAATCAAACCGCATTTGATAGCCAAAACAGCTGTACGTGCCCGTACCGGTACGATCTTCTTTGAAGGTGCCGTTCTCACGCACATGACGCATCAAATCGAGATATTGTTTCATGCTTTTTGTTCCTCGGTTTTCGGGCTGCGATAGGCCACCACCAGCAAGATCGCGCCAATAATAATCATAGGTAAACTAAGCAGCTGGCCGCGGCTCATCCAACCAAATGCATCAAAACCAATTTGTGCATCGGGCTCGCGGAAAAATTCGGCAAAACTGCGGAATATACCGTACCCCATTAAAAATACAGCACTCACCGCTTTTTGCGGGCGCGGACGTGACGAATAAAACCACAGAATAACAAACAGCAAGAAGCCTTCCAACGCCGCCTGATAAAGCTGCGATGGGTGGCGCGGCACATCCCCACCGTGCGGAAACACCATGGCCCAAGGGACTACCGCAGGATCAGCCATACGACCCCATAATTCGCCGCCGATAAAATTACCAATACGACCAAACATTAAACCAAGCGGTACAAAGGGAACGCCGAAGTCAGCAACATCAAAGAAGCTGCGTTTGTACTTCCGACAGAAGTAGGCAATCGCCAGAGCAACACCCAACAAGCCACCATGAAACGACATACCCCCTTCCCAAACTCGTAACAGCCAGAGTGGGTCGTCTAAAAATTGTCCGAAGTTGTAAAACAATACGTAACCACAACGCCCACCTAGGATAACGCCCATAGCACCAAAAAAGATCAAGTCAGACACCTGCTGTGCATCCCAATTATTGCTGCTTTTTTTCGCGCGATAATTAGCTAATCCCCAAGCTGTACCGAATGCCAATAAATACATGATGCCGTACCAATGTACTTTCAGCGGCCCAAGCTCAATGGCGATGGGGTTGATTTCTGGATATGTAAGCATAACGAGTTCCCTGCAACGAGACGTCAAATGGGCAATAAGCTTGCCGGAGCAAGATGACGAATCGACGAATATATAAGTAAAAATCGCACCTGACGCTGGACCTTAAAAAGCCAAGAAGCGAATTCCGACGACGAAGAGTAACACGGCAAACGCTTTTTTTAGCAGCACGGCATCGAGGCGATGCGCTAAGCGCGCACCGACTCTAGCAAACGGGACACTGGTAATGGCAATACCTAGGATGGCGGGCCAAAACAAGAAGCCCGTTGTCCACTCCGGCAAATCAGCATGACCCCACCCCGTTAAGACATTACTAACGGCGCCAGTCAGTGCAATCGGAATACCGCATGCTGCCGATGTGGCAACCGCCTGACGCATAGGAAATCGCATCCAGCTCAAATAAGGCACAGTGAAGGTACCGCCACCAATACCAAACCATGACGAGCCAAAGCCAATCACACCACCAGCACTCATTAAACCAGCCGCACTTGGACGCTTGCCGGTACTGCCAGGTTCAATATTGAAGTACATCTTAATAGAAAGCAGTAATGCGAACACACCGATGATGTTTTGCAATACCGGCCCCGGCACTGAGGTAATTAGCAACACGCCTACGAATGTGCCGCCAACAATACCCGCCGTCATGGCTTTTACGATGCTCCAGTCAATCGCGCCATTGCGATGATGTTCCCAGACCGAACTCATCGACGTAAATACAATCGTCGCCAACGAGGTCGCTACCGCCATATGAGTAGCCACCGAATCGCTAACACCTTGAGCTGCAAAGGTAAAAATAAGTACTGGCACGATCACCATGCCACCGCCAACACCAAACAATCCTGCCAACACGCCAGCGATTGCGCCAACGATGAGATACAGCAAAAACATGCGGCAAAACTCCGTAATTTAATAGGGCGGGCATTATGGCGCAAAACGGGCTGGTGTACGAACCTCACCGCTACGCCAAGCAGGCTAAAAAACCAGTTTTTGGGTACACTAGCGGCATGTGTTTAATCGTCTTCGACTGGCAACCCCAGCAATCACAATGGCTAACCTTAAGTGCCAACCGTGATGAGTTTTTTCAGCGGCCTGCGTTACCACTAGCCGAGTGGGACGATGCGTCGGGGATTATCGCTGGCCGGGATTTAGAACAAGGTGGCACTTGGCTGGGCATTAGTCGCTCGGGACGCTTTGCTGCGTTAACCAACATACGTGTAATGAATGCGGGCCCAGAACACCCCATATCACGCGGACATCTTGTGCTTGATTACCTGAAGTCTAATCTAGCCCCAGAAGCTTGGCTAAATAGCTTAACAACCAGCGCATATGCGCCATTCAATCTCATCGTCGGCACCACAGATTCACTTTTCTATCTGCGCAATCACCCAGACCGCTATCAAACCGAGCTAAAGCCGGGGCTCTATGTGGTCAGCAATGCGCAACTCGATACGCCTTGGCCAAAAGCCATATTAGCCAAACAACAATTGGCGACTTGGCGAGAACAGCAGAGCCAAGACTCAAACATACCTTTGGGCAGTCTCACCAAACTATTATCTCGTCATGAGATCTACCCAGACCACGAACTCCCTAATACTGGCGTACCACTTACTTGGGAGCGGTTATTATCAGCACAGTTTATTCATGCGCCGGGCTATGGAACCCGTTCTAGCACCGCACTTGTCGGCCAAAAGAATACACTGCATATAGCCGAAACAACGTGGAATGCCAAAGGCAACGAGCAACAAACGGAACAATTCAGCGTCATCTTGTAACGATTCCTTTACCTCACGGGCGCGGCGCAACAGAAGCCAACATCTGGTTACAAATCATTGCGATGAAATAGCGATCTGAATCACATTTTTTAAAATCTCTGTCCATACTCAATGTATGAGATACGACACACACTACCGCATGACGAGCACGCCTCGTTCAAATAAACATCTAGCGATCCCTGCCGTGATCGGGCTGCTGTGCGTCGGTCTTTTATTCGCTGCACTGGCAGCAAGTGTGAACACCAAGCCTTACATGCCACCGAATGTGGCGCAAAAGTATATGGAAGAATGGCTAATAGAATCGTCGCGCCATGTTGCCGGTGAAGTTCGTTTAAAGCACATTCAAAACATTGAACCTTTCTATCTACATCGCGACTATCAACCGGTATGGATGGACAGCTATGAGTTAAAACCTGCGGCTAAAGAACTGATTCAAGTGCTGCGCGAAACCGCAGGCGACGATTGGCGTAACTATGGCTACGCTCTGCCAACGTTAGAGCGTGAAACCAACCGTCTATCGAATGTACCGAAGCAAGCAACTGCGGTAGATATTCTGCTCACCGATGCCTTCATTACCTATGCTCAACAATCACTAAACTCAGAGCTTATTCCCGACACGGGCGAACTCGACCACCCGATTCGCAAAGTATCGTCGGAGCAACCTTTATCGAGCATCACCACTGAGGATGTGGTGCGCTTGCTACAAAAATCGGTTGAAGACGACAACCTTGATGAACTATTGACCCAGCTAACTCCAAACCAACCTGGCTATCTCAAACTGCGTGAACAGCTGAATCGTTATCGAGCTATTGATGCAACGGGTCTTTGGGAAGAGTTGCCGGCAGATATGCAAGTAAGTGAAGGTCAGCGTCATAAAATGATGCCTTATCTGCGTTGGGTGCTAGGTCAGTATGGCGACATGCCTAAAGGGGCTTTGTCTTGGCTCTTCAAGGAGAAAGAAAGCCACAGCCAATGGCCGCTGGAAGGTGAAGAGATCAATATGGAAGAACCACGCTTCTTATTTGACGAACCCTTAAAAGAAGCCGTAATGCACTTTCAAAAACGTCACAAATTAGAAGTAACTGGCGAGTTAAACGATGAAACCCGCTTACAACTGAATATTCCGCCGTACCAGATCGCACAGCGTATCGCTCTGAACATGAAGCGCTGGCGTCACCTGCCACGTGAACTTGGGCAGCGCCATATCATGGTCAACATGGCTGACTTCCGTTTACGCTTGATGGATGGCAATACGCCAACGCTCGATATGAAAGTAGTGATCGGTAATTTACAGCGACGCACCCCCGTCATGAGCGAAATGATGAGCACAATAGAAATTTCGCCTACTTGGACTGTGCCAGCTCGCATTGCTGCTACTAGCCTATTGCCACAAATTAAGCGTAATCCAGCCTACCTCGAACAAAAAGGCTTTAGAGTTATCACGTACCAAGATGGCGCGCCTAAATATGTATCGACCAAAGACATCAACTGGAATAAATACAGCAGCAAGTATTTCCCATATACCTTAGTGCAACAGCCGGGACCTCATAATGCATTGGGAACTGTTAAGTTCTTATTTCCAAACCTACAAGACATCTATCTTCACGATACGTCACATCGCGAGCTATTTGCCTTAGAGAAACGAGCACTCAGTTCTGGCTGCGTTCGTGTAGAACAACCGCGATTACTGGCGGAGAAACTTCTCGCACGTCAAACCGGCTGGCAGCGCTCTAACATTGATGCTGCTATTGATCAAAACCGCACGTCACGCATTCGCTTAGAGCAACCCGTACCAGTCTACTTAATGTATTGGACGACATGGGTCGATGACGATGGCGTCCTGCAAGTTCGCGAAGATGTTTACCAGCGCGATTTAACCGCCGGTATGGCCTCGCATCGCCAAGCAAGTCTGTAATCTTTATTTCGCACGCCGTAATCATGCCTAAGGCGGGCTTAACCGAGCGTGGTTACACTAATCATCCTGACATAACTGTCCTTAGCGACTATCAATACCTGCTCAAATGCGCCAGAGCGGCAATCCTTTGGCATACTGACGACTTCTTGTAACCGAACTGTAACTGAGGTGTCCTTGGTATGCTGGATCGTCGTCGTTTTCTTCAACAGGCCGCACTAGTCGGAACTGCCGGATTGGTTGGTATTAGCCCATTGGCCAATGCCGCAAGCCAAGAAGAAAAAACACTGCGTCTATACAACATACACACTGGCGAATCCTTAAAAGCGACGTTTTGGGCAGATGGCGGCTTCATTGATAGTGAAGTGCAAGACATTGACCTGTTAATGCGTGACCACCGCGCCAATCAAGCCTTAGCGATGCAACGCGATCTTTATCTAAATCTATATCGGCTACAGCAAGCGCTGAATCCTAATCAGCCAATTCAAATCATCTCCGGCTATCGTTCACCACAAACCAATCAAATGCTGCGCGCTGCAAGCAATGGTGTTGCTAAACACAGTTTACACATGGAAGGCCGAGCCTTAGATATTCGTTTCCCTGGAATTTCTTGCCGCGACCTGCAAAAAGCAGCGCTGCAAATGAGAAAGGGTGGGGTTGGTTATTATCCGCAGAGTGGATTCGTACATATAGATACTGGCCGCGTACGCCAGTGGACAGCCTAACGACTAGACAGCCCTTCACGAGTAAGTATTGCGCCTACTCGTTTAGCCTTTCGACAATGGACCAATAATGCGTCCGAAGCCCGCCTTCTCCAGTACCAGCTGAATGGTTGAAGCGATAACCTGACCACTTTCCATCGTTAACACTTCTGCCAATAAGTTATCCGCCCATTCACGGCTAATACCGCGAATCACCGACTTCACTTTCGGTAAGTTGGTTGAGTTCATGGATAGCACGTCATAACCCATCGCCATCAACAACACAGCACCCATAGGGTTACCCGCCAACTCACCACAAACACTGACTGGCTTATTCTCGGCATGAGCGCCATCTACAATAAGCTTTAGAGCGTGCAAAACCGCAGGATGAAAGGCTTGATACAAGTCGGCAACACGCGGGTTATTGCGATCCACTGCAAGCAAATATTGCGTTAAGTCGTTACTGCCTACAGACAGGAAATCAACCCGCTGTGCTAACTCGCGAATTTGATAAACCGCAGCTGGGACTTCAATCATGACGCCAATTTCTGGCATCTCGACATCGAAGCCTTCTTCTAAGGTTTCAACGTGAGCTCGATAGATAAGATGCAAAGCCTCGTCAACTTCGGTGACGTTACTTACCATAGGCAGCATAATGCGTAGGTTGTTTAAACCTTCGCTGGCTTTCATCATGGCGCGCACTTGCACCAAGAAGATTTCAGGGTGATCTAAGGTCACACGAATGCCACGCCAGCCTAAAAAGGGGTTGGCTTCGTTGATCGGAAAATAGGTTAACGATTTATCGCCGCCAATATCCAAAGTACGCATAGTCACTAACGCAGGGCTAAAGGTCTCTAGCTGCTCACGATACGTTTTTTGCTGCTCGCTTTCACTTGGGAAGCGATCCTTCATCATAAAAGGCACTTCAGTACGATATAAACCCACGCCTTCAGCACCGCGATCAAGGCTGCGCAAGGCATCGGTAATCAAACCAGTGTTAACCCATAACGGCATACGATGGCCATCGAGGGTTTCGGCAGGCAAGCCGCGCAGACCTTCAAGATCGGCAGTGAGCGCTAACTCTTCTTCAAAAATTGCTTGGTATTGCTCGCGCAGCTCGTCTCCCGGATTGGAGAAAATCAGGCCACGATAACCATCAACAATCAGCTCCATACCCTGCAGTTGTGCATAAGGCACATCGACCACACCCATGACGGTAGGAATACCCATTGCCCGCGCTAAAATCGCTACGTGAGAGTTAGACGAACCTTTGACCGATACCAAACCACGTAACTTGCTGGTCGGTACCTCACCCAACATAGCAGGCGTTAATTCCTCACTCACCAAGATGGTATTCGCCGGGTAATCGTCTTCGTTGGTCTCAATTTCAGCGCCTTCAAGATGAGCTAAAATACGAGTACCTAAATCCATAATGTCAGTTGCGCGTTCGCGCAAATACGCATCTTCCATCAATTGGAAATGGCCGACATATTCCATCACCACACTGCGCAAAGCGCCTTGCGCCCAGTTGCCTTTATGAATGGCAGTTTTGACTTCGGCACCCAAGGCATTGTCATCAAGCATGTTGAGATAAACATCGAACAAGGCCATTTCTTCGGGGCGTAATTCACCACGCAGTTGCCCGCCGAGCTTACGAATTTCATTTCGAGCAGCATCCAAGGCAATATCGAAGCGTTCGATTTCCTCAGCAATAGAATCGGGAATACGATCGACAACACTACCAAGATCGGCGGCAGGTGTGATTACAACGGCTTCACCTAGGCCAACGCCAGGCGCACCCGGTGCGCCGCCGAATTTAGCACTTTTCTTTTTTTCGTTGGCTTCGGTTGGTAAGTGAAGAATATTGCCGGTGGCTTCTGCATGGGCAATAACCCCTGCCAACTGAGCCGACATAGTGACAAGAAACGCTTCTTCACTTTCATCAAACTGACGGCTATCGCGTTGCTGCACCACCATAACGCCCATTAAGCGTTTATGGTGAATAATAGGTACACCTAAGAATGACAAAAATGGATCTTCGCCAGTCTCAGGTAAAAATTGGAAACGAGGATGTGCTGGAGCGTTATCAATGTTGAGCGGTTCTTCACGCGTACCAACAAGACCAACCAAGCCCTGCGAGCTCATTAGACTCACTTTGCCTACTGCATCTTGATTAAGACCCTCGGTCGCCATCAAGACATAACGCTTGGATTCTGGGTCGTACAAATATACCGAGCACACTTCGGTGTGCATCGCCTCGCGAATACGGGCAACCACAACCTTGAGGGCATCACTCAGATCTGTAGCTGAGCTGACCTCCTGTACTATGCGTCTCAATATATCGAGCATACGTCCTCATCCGGTTTTTCGTTGCAATCTGGCTATCCGGGGCGCCAGCTCCGTCAATGCTCGACGGTAAACGTCGCGTTTAAACGCAACAACCTCTCCAAGCGGAAACCAGTAACTTACCCAGTTCCAGCCATCAAACTCTGGTTTTGCCGTTGCTGCAACATTAATCAGAGCATCTTCTCCAACCAAGCGCAGCAAGTACCATTTTTGTTTTTGTCCTACGCACACAGGGTGACTGTCGTGACGTACCATGCGTTTAGGCAAACGATACCTCAGCCAGCCACGCGTGCAACCTATAATCTGCACGTGCTCTGGCCCCAGCCCTACTTCTTCCGCAAGTTCGCGGTAAAGGGCTTTTTCTGGCGATTCACCTTGTTTGATCCCTCCCTGAGGGAACTGCCAGGCATCTTGACCAATCCGCCGTGCCCAAAGTACCTGTCCATTGCCGTTGCAAAGGATGATACCGACGTTGGGGCGGTAACCGTGTTCATCAATCACAATGCCATCCAAATCGTTTTATCTGCTTCCAAAATTTGCTGATTTCGAGACAAAGGTCAAGTCTCAACAGGACTAACCATAAGCTAGCTGGAGTTTGACTTGCGAAACAGCGTTGGAACCATTCATATACGGATGCGAAATACAGAGGTAAAAACGCACCATCTGCCGCACAATTTTGAGGAAAGTATGCGCTGATCCCCGTAGAATAGCGATATATTTTGTAATCTCTGCGCCCAGCTGGACCCCCTCTCGACGCCCGCTGGCTGCGCCCCGACATGGCTGAAAAACATTGGCACTCGCGATATTTGACCTCGACCACACCCTACTCTCTGGCGATAGTGATCACGCTTGGGGTCAATACCTTGTTGACCGCGGTTTAGTCGATCCCGCTATACACCAACAGCGCAACGATCATTTCTATGAGCAGTACAAATCAGGCTCACTGGATATTCACGAATATCTCGAATTTGCTATGCGCCCACTTACGCAATACGACACTGAGCAGATGTTGGCTGAACGGGAACGCTTTTTAATCGAGCGCATTGACCCTCTGATTACCCAACATGCCCGCGACTTGATTGAAAAGCATCGCGCCGCAGGCGATGTACTCCTCATCATTACTGCCACCAATGGTTTCGTCACCTATCCGATTGCAGCGCGTCTCGATATCGAACACATCATCGCACCGCATCCTGAAGTCGTGGATGGACGCTATACCGGCAAAACCGTTGGTATTCCAAGCTTTCAGGGCGGCAAAGTCACTCGTCTAAACGACTGGATTGCTGAACACCAGCATTCTCTTGAAGGCAGTTACTTCTACAGCGACTCGCATAATGATTTACCGTTACTGCGCATTGTCGATCACCCTGTGGCTGTCGATCCCGACGATACTTTAAAAGCAGCGGCAGAAGCGGCAGGCTGGCCCATTATTAGTTTGCGAGTGGCGGAGTAATTCATGGCGGTTCGCACCCAGCAACGCATAATGCTTTCTATTGGTACGGCCATACTGTTAGCTGCTTGTGATACTACCGAAGCACCAAAAGTAGAATTAGCGCCTGCGCTAAAACAACTTGAAACTCCGGCGCAAATTCCCGAGGCGACTCTATACGCTGAACACATAAGTTTGAGTGCTTATCAGGCGCTAACCGATGCATTAGAACAGGCCACTGAACTAGAAAGTCGCATCGTTAACCTGTTAGAGCAGCCAAACGACGAAAATCTGCACTTAGCGCAAGATCAGTGGCGTTCGGCCTACTCCAGTTATTTATCGTCACTCGCCTCAACCCGCATTCCCGTGAACGATCCGCCAGAATGGGTGCAGGCCAACTTAAGCTACCGAGATGTCGAGGCATTACTGGATAGCTGGCCAATCGAAGGTGGCTATATTGATTACGTGCCGGGTTATGCCCTGAGTGGCATTGTTAATGATTTAACCCTGACGATCAGTGCCGAAACCCTGCTGGACCAACACGGATTTTCGGATCCAAGCTATGCCAGCGTGGGCTATCACCCGCTCGAATTCATGCTTTGGGGTGAAGATGGGCTACGCCTAGCAACTGACTTTGACGATAAAAAAGATGCGCGCGCCGATGTCACTCATAACAATAGTGATGACACTGCCGATAGCCATGCAATGGAATATCAAAACCTAGAGGATGGTGCCAGTAATCATCAGCGCCGCCGCAATTACCTGTTACTCGCCAGCCAACTTCTACAGCAACATTTGCAACGATTGCAGCGCCGCTGGGAACCCGCCAATGGCTATTACGCTAGCGTAGTACAAGCGACTACCGCCGAAAAAGTACTACAGGCATCACTGCTTGCTGGGCAAAATTTACTTCGTAATGAAGTACTGCAGCGTCGCCTTACGGATTACAGCAGCCCCTACAGCCAATCAACACCTGCGGATGTTGCGGCCGTTATTAATGGCTTGAAGCAGTTGTATTTCCCCGCGACTGAAGGTTCAGGGTTAAACATGTTGCTAGGCGATCACGCCGACCTGATGGCCAACTGGAATAGCAGCTGGGATAACATCGACACCTGCGTAGTGCAATGGCATGACCACCTACCAAACGAAGATGAAGCGCGCCAGCTATGTCGCCAGCGCGTTATCGAACTCATGGCCGTACTCGAACGTTCAGCACGGACATTAGGCGTAAAACTACCCGCTAACGGGTAGGTAATACGCGCGCAAAAACAGCCTTCAAATAACGTGTTTCTGGAATCGCTGGAATCACAGGGTGATCCGCACCCTGTGAGCCAACATGCTGAATCATGACTTCTCGATCCAGCTCACGACCTAAGATACGAATCATGTCCGGTAAGCGATCTTCAGCTAAATGCATAGAACAAGATGCACTGACCAAAATACCGTCCTTGTTCAACAAACGCATCGCCATTTGATTCAAACGACGATAAGCCAACTCACCGGCTTTAATATCCTTACGGCGCGGGATAAAGGCTGGCGGATCAACGACTACCACATCGAAACGCTCGCCGTTATCTTTTAGCTGACGCAATGCTTCAAAGGCATCGCCTTCCCAGCAATGTAGCTTGTCGGCCACACCGTTCAACATGGCGTTCTGTTCGACCCAGTCTAGGGCTTGCGCAGATGCATCCACACAATGCACTTCTGCCGCACCATGATTCGCGGCTTGAATTCCCCAACCGCCGACGTAACTAAACACATCCAGTACGCGCTTACCTTTTACCAAGCGATTCAGCTGGGCGCGGTTCTCGCGATGATCATAAAACCAACCCGTCTTTTGCCCATGAATCACTGGCGCCATGAAGTTAGTGTCGTTTTCTATCAGCGGTGCACAATCATCCACCAGCTCGCCATGCACAATTTCTACGTACTCAGGTAAACCTTCAACGGCGCGCAACTTACCGTCGTTCTTCAGCACGATAGTCTTTGGCTTAGCAACTTTGTGGATCGCATCAATAATCTCTTGGCGATGCATTTCCATCGTGATGCTCGAAATCTGCACCACAGCCACATCACCAAAGCGGTCGATTACTAGGCCAGGCAAACCATCGCTGTCGCCATATACCCAGCGGTAACATTGGTGCGGATACCACAAATCGCGACCACTCATCGCCACTTGCAAACGATGCACAATAAGAGATGCATCTAGAAATTGCTGCGGATTACGGCTGATCAATCGCGCACAAATAAGCTGCTCAGGACTGACAACAGCAACTCCCAATGGCTTACCATTAGCCATTTCAACCACGACTTGAGAGCCTGGCTCCATCAGTTTTAACGGTGTGGTTACCGTATCCACTTCATTGCTGTATATCCAAAGATGTCCGCCTTTTAGGCGGCGCTCTGCCTTGGCGTTTAATCTCAAGGTGCTGTGCATGGAAACCTCAGTACAGATACCGCCCGAAACACTCGGATGGTCATTGATTACAAAATTACCGACATTATACCCACGAGTTGCGCAACTTACTCGGTAACAATCCATAAGCTCATCTACACTATTAGAACTTCTTATTCCATTGGGCGGGTCATGGCTGAAGATCTCACCGAAGAACAAATAATGGCTGTCATGCAGGGCATACGCATTCCACCGCAACCACAGATTCTTGTCGATTTGCAGATGGAACAGTTTGCGCCCGACCCTGACATCAAACGCATATCCCAACTCATCGGCCAAGATGTTGGCTTGAGTGGTACCGTGCTTAAAGTGGTGAACTCACCGCTATATTCGCTCCCGAATGAGATCACCTCAGTGAGTCAGGCCGTGAGTCTAATCGGCTTAAACAGTGTGATTAACGTTATCAATGGCCTCGCCATTAAAAGCCAACTGAGTGATGACAAAATCACACAACTCAATCGCTTTTGGGATACGGCTACCGATATCGCTCACCTATCCGCATCGCTGGCCAATCAATTAAATTTTAGCCGCCAAGATCTCGCCTACCTGCTAGGGCTATTCCACAATTGTGGCATCCCATTACTAATGATGCGTTTTGATAACTATTTTGATGTGATGGAAATGTCGTATGCCGATCCCGAATTACGAGTCGTCGATATCGAAAACAGAGAACTCAACACCAATCATGCGGTGATTGGCTACTACACAGCAAAATCATGGCGTCTGCCACGTATCTTGTGTGACGTCATTGCCGAGCATCACAATGCCACGCGCTACTTCAATACCGCCAACCAGCAAGATAGCGACGAGAAAACCCTTTTGGCGATTTTAAAAGTCGCCGAGCATATCTGTGGTAATTATCGGATTTTAGGTCGTCAGAGCGAAGACCTTGAATGGCAAGCCTGCGGGCAAGAAGTACTCGCCTATTTAGGTATAGGCGAATTTGACCTTGAGCTATTACAAGACAGCTATGCAGAAAATGGCATTGGACTGCAAAACTACCGCCACTAAAGCACGCCCCTGAAAAACATCTCGCGTTAGAGCCGGTCCAATCCCATCGCTTTCATGACGACATGCTGCTTAACCGGTAACCAACGATCAAACAAGCGCATACCTTCGTTACGTAACCAACGAACCATGGGCATATCAGCAGCAAATAAGCGTTTGAAGCCCTCCATCGCCGCCATCGTTGCGAGATTGTCGGCCTGACGACGGCGCTGATAACGCGATAGTACTGCATCTGTACCTGGTGAAATTCCGCGCTTTAGCGCACGCACAATCTCTTCGCTTAGCACTGCCGCATCTTTGAAGCCAAGATTCACCCCTTGACCAGCCAGCGGGTGAATGGTGTGCGCCGCATCTCCCGCCAGCACAATTCCGCGACAAAAATAATCGCGAGCATGACGTTGACGAAGCGGAAAACTTGCACGTTTAGATACCGCTATCACTGCACCTAGGCGATGCTCAAACGCGGTGCTTAATGCTTGGCAAAACGCCTCATCATCCAGCGCTAAAAGTTCTTTCGCTTCGGCTGGAGAGGTCGACCAAACAATCGACGCCAAATGCGGATGATGAGCTACCGGTAAAAAGGCCAATGGGCCTTCGGGGCGAAAGCGTTGCCATGCCGTTGCCGCAATCGACTGTTCACATTCAACAGTCGCAACGATGGCGTGATGATCGTAATCCCACTCATTAGTTGAAAGTCCGGCCCATTGACGCGCGCGCGACAGAGCACCATCAGCACCAACAACCAACTTAGCGTTCAGAGTTTTACCCGTTTCCAACACCACAGGCACAAATCCATCACTATCTGGGTTATCACAATAACGAACCGCTACGGGGAAAACATCAATACTCTCTGCAGCGTTCACAACCTGCTGCAATGCCCACAACGTTTGACGGTTTTCAACGATGTGGCCTAAACAAGGAACATGCAGTTCAGCTGCATCGAAAGTGACGGAGCCCGTACCTTCGGCATCCCAAACATGCATCCCCGTGTAAGGGCTCAACGCAGCACGAGGAAGATGTTGCCATGCACCCACTTGGGTTAAGAATTCTTGGGTTTGAGCGGTCAATGCACTTACCCGTATATCGACGGTTTGCAAAGAGGTTGTTAGCGCAGGAGCGTCGGGGTTGTAACTCGGATCCACCAGCGCAATTCGCACAGCTTTATTCCCCATACCTTTTACTAAGGCAGCAGCCACCGCTTGCCCTACCAAACCGGCTCCGATTATCACTACATCGTATTGCATACTGATTCCCTAACGCTCTTTACTACGAGAAAGACTGCTGACTGTTCAACCAGAGTATTCGAACACTAACCGATACGTGCTGCACGCTGACCTTGCCCCATGGCATGACGAGCAAATAAACGCCGTGCCGTGGGCATCGCGGCTAGCGCCAATAGGCCGCCATCACGAGCGCAAGCTACCAAGGCATTCGGCTGTGCAAATAGTCGCGGCAGCCAATCACTGGCGGTGACGGTATTGCGCTGATCAGTAACCTGCTGCTTTAAGTACCGCTCTAATACATTCAAATCACCCGGATTTAATCCGTCTAGTGCCGCTTTATTCAGATGCTCGGCCAAACTCGCGGCATCGCGCAAAGTTAGATTAAATCCTTGGCCAGCCACTGGATGTAAGCTATGCGCTGCATTCCCTAGCAACACCAGAGAACGACGTACTTGTTCGGAAGCTTTGACCAAGGCCAGAGGGTAACTAACACGCGAGCCAATACGAGTGAGACACCCAACCCGATGGCCAATCCGTTGTTGCAGCTTGGCTAGCAAGGTCGCTTCATCTAATGCCAGCATGGCGTCGATCACGTCGGCATCAAGCGTCCACACCACGGCATACTGATTTTTATGCAAAGGTAAAAAAGCGATAGGGCCATCTTGGCTAAAACGTTCGTAAGCCCAATTGTTGTGGGGCTGATCACACTCAACCTGGGTTACCAAAGCATGCGTACCGTAATCGTTACGCTTAGATTGAATACCCAACTGCGTCATCAAAGGTGAACGTCCGCCATCCGCCATAATCAAGAGGCGCGTTTGCAACTTTCGACCATCACTTAATTGCAGCAAAGCGCCGTCGGCGTTCATTTTTACTTGCTCAACACTAAGTGGGGTTAACTGCAACAGATCGTCGGCATTGACGATATCACGCAGCAAGGCTTGGCCGAGCTGGTGATTTTCGATGATGTAACCGAGCGCAGGCGTACCTTGCTCAGTGGCATGCAAATGCGCCTGCCCAAAACGTCCTTCGTCGCTCACTTGAATATGTTCGATCGGGCAAGCGTGAGACGCAATGGCATCCCATAAGCCCAATTGATTGAGAATCTCTTGAGTACCAAAGGATAGCGCCGTCGCGCGACCATCAAAGCTGGGCGGGCGGGCATCACTGTCGTCTTGCCATTGCAGCGGTTGACGATCAATTAACGCAACCGACATACCAGCAGCACGCGCGGGAGCAAGCAAATGCACCAAGCTGGCACCGGCCATTCCGGCACCAATGATCGTTATGTCGGCAGTTAGTGTCGTCATCAGTTACCTATTAACCTGCAATTACGCGTTCAATATCGGCGATTTCTTTCACTATTCCGGAGGTCAGAACATGACATCCCGTTTTGGTCACCACCACATCGTCTTCGATACGAATGCCAATACCGCGCCATTTAGCATCAACACTGTCGTCATCAGGGGCAATATAAAGACCCGGCTCAACGGTCATAACCATGCCCGGCTCTTGGATGCGCCATTCGCCATCAATGCGGTATTCACCCACATCGTGCACATCCATACCCAACCAGTGTCCGGTCTTGTGCATATAAAATTGGCGATAGGCGAGTGACTCAATATTCTCTTCGACTGTGCCTTCAAGCAAGCCCAGCTCGATCAAGCCTGTCACTAATACCTTCACCGCAGCTTCGTGTGGTTGATTCCAATGATTGCCCGCTTTCACTTCTGCAATAGCGGCGTATTGAGAATCCAACACCAACTGATAGAGAGCGCGCTGTTCATCGCTAAAACGCCCGTTAGCTGGAAAGGTACGAGTAATATCCGAGGCGTAGTAATCCAGCTCGCAACCCGCATCAATCAAAATCAAATCACCATCAGCAATCATCTGGTTGTTTTGGGTGTAATGCAGGATACAAGCATTGTCACCCGCACCGACGATTGATGGATATGCGGGCCAACGACTGCCCGCCGCCATAAAGGTACGCATGATTTCAGCTTCTAATTGATATTCCATCATTCCCGGCTTAACCATTTGCATCGCCCGCGTGTGTGCCTCGGCACTGATGTCGGCTGCGGCTTGCATCACAGCAACTTCAGCGGGTGATTTTATCAAACGCATTTCGTGTAAAAGATGATCTAGCGCAGAGAACTCATGTGGAGGAGTCGCACCATTACGCACCTGAGTTTTAATGTGGTTCACCCACTGCATTAGCTGTCGATCAAAATCAGGGCTAACGCCAAGACTGGCGTAAATACGATCTTTGCCTTCAATAAGACCCGGCAAAATATCGTCGATATCGGTTACGGGAAAAGCATCGTCTGCACCAAGTACTTCGGGTGCGGCCTCAGGACCAACACGGCGACCAGTCCAAATTTCTTGTTCTTTGATTTTTTCTTGGCAAAAAATCACATATTCGCCGTGCTCACGTCCGGGAATAAGCACCAAGGCGGCATGTTCTTCAGCAAAGCCACTGAGGTAATAAAAATCACTATCTTGGCGAAAAGGATGCTCAACATCGCGATTGCGCACCGTCACAGGAGCCGACGGAATAATCGCAATGCTATTTGGGCTCATTAAATCCATCAATTGACGGCGACGACGAGCGTATTCTTGCGGATCCAGTTTCACCATAACAACCCCCTTAGTGAACAATGCCCGGCGCTGACTCTGCCGGTTTGTTAAAAGCATAAAACACGGTTAACGCAGCGACACGGGCATGTTCGGTCAAGGCTAAATAAAGCTGCGGATTTTGCGGGTCTTGAGGGTCATCAATCGTTGCTTGAGAAAACGCATCAAGATCGCGTAATACTTCGACGACATCGTCCGGTAACTTACCGGATGCCAATCCAGAGGCACCGAAACCATCAAGAAAGCCCTTACTCCACTCAGCTAAACAATCAACTTGCTCATCAACATCGGCGTCGTCGTCTTCGGGCAGTAACGGCTGGAAGGTCATATCTTCGGCGCTTAGTGACGCTAACATTTCTTCATACATAGTAAGCAACAATGCCGCTAGAGCCGGGTCTGCGTTTTCTTCTAATTCAAGATAATCTTGAGCCTCACCAATCCATGCTTCCGCTGTTAAACGAGCACCGCTAGCGAGAAATCCCGCTAACCAGCCATGCAAGGCAGATGGAGTTTGGTAACAACGTGATTCCAGCCACTGGTCGGCAGCGCTGGCAAATTCGATGGTCATAATGGCCCCTAGAGCTTTGAAAACGTTTTAATTCTACCACTGCCAGCCGCAAAGACAGTTAATATTGCGCAGAAAACTGAACTTCATTATCGCTATCAACGTCATATACTTGCGCAGTGTCTTCTAACTCCATTGACCTCGCCAGCATGCCACTCTTATAGTAGGTACAGTTTTCATAACCCTGTCGAATAGCGATGCAAGAATCAGAACTAAAAAAACTGCAGCGCAAAATTGAAAAGCTGCTAGCAATACACGACTCATTACGTGAGCAAAATCGTGCTATGCGTATTTCCGAAGCAAGCTGGCAAGCTGAACGCGCCAAGCTAGTACAGCAAAATGAAATGGCTCGCCGCAAGGTGAACGAAATGATTACCCGCCTGCAAACGCTGGAGCGCAATAGTGGCTAACGCACCGAAAACATTGGCACTAACGATTATGGAACGCGAATATCGCGTAAATTGCCCTGCGGGTGCCGAAGAAGAGCTGCGCAATGCCGCACGCCATCTCAACGATAAAATGGAAGAAATTAAGAATGCGAGTTCAGCAGCCGGTAAAGTCATCGGTACAGACCGCATTGCAGTTATTGCTGCACTCAATATTACTCACCATATGCTTGAGATAGAAACTCAGCAAAATACTATTGATACCGAGCTGAAGAAATTACATGCCAGTATTGATGCCGCTCTCGATCAGGATGTTCAACTCGAACTTTAGTAATGAACGTTCGCGGCATACTGATCAGCGAATAACCAAGCTAAATTTTTCCGTTTCAATTCGTTAACAAGGCTGCCCGAAATAGGGGCGGCTTTGCTATACTAGTTCAGCTCCCTGGGGTGTTGGCCAGTCGATAAAGACCTCGAGCCGATGCGTACTACCCTGGAGGGTTCTGCTCGCTGTTGTTGCGCATGTCCGGTTTCCGGAAAGCCTTATTCAGTGTCGAACCCGCCACCTTGAACCTCTGGGTTCAAGGCCTTTTTAGACAGCGGCACAGTGGGGAGCTCCCTTTTTATATCGGCCTTTCGATGAATAAATCTGAATTACGTAAACTGATTCGCCAGCAACGTCGCAGCTTATCAAAAGCGCAACGCCAAAGCGCTAGTCGTGGATTACTGCGCCAACTGCGCTCCGCGCCAGAATACCTGACCGCTAAGCGCGTAGCCGTGTATCTCACCAATGATGGTGAAATTGATACCCAGTGGTTAATTCAAGATTTGCATCAGCGCCGCAGAGAGATTTATTTGCCGGTTCTTCACCCATTGCGCAAAGGACATTTGGCATTTATTCGCTATCAGAAGAACACCGTAATGAGCCGCAACCGCTTCGGTATTTCGGAGCCAAGTTTTAGCCGCAATAAAGCCGTATCAGCGCGCTTTATACGCTTAATCTGCCTACCGTTAGTTGCTTTCGATGATCGCGGAAATCGCTTGGGAATGGGCGGTGGTTTTTATGATCGAACGCTGGAATTTGTGCACGAAAAAGGTAAAACGCCTTTATTAGTTGGCTGCGCCTATGACTTCCAACGAATTTCCATGCTGCCAGCAGAGTCGTGGGATATCCCACTAAAACTGATCGCTACCGATGCATCCCTGCATCACTTGTTAACATTTACGACACCCGCCGACTAACAGTTAGATGTTAGCGACTATCGAATACTGTACTCCGACGCCAGCACCGTTGGAGACTTACGCTCCTCACTTGCCATACCGGTAATAGCCGACCCCAATGCGACCACAATCGCCAGAAAAAGTAATACATCTGGTTTTTTCATCGTCCTCAACAACCCCAAAATAGAAAACGGTTACTCTTATTTCAGAAACGCCCCTAAGCCCCAAGCATAGAGTCGCTCTGTCGTTATTATTTGTGCGGCTTACGCACGCATTCCCAATAAAAAGCTAAGCCGCTATTATTCCCAGACTTCCTAGCAACGACTAGACCAATCTAAGGTTTTATTATGAATTATTGGTTACTGAAATCAGAACCCGATAGCTTCAGCTTTAACGATTTGGAACGCGCACTTAATAAGCGCACAGTATGGGACGGCGTGCGTAATTATCAAGCACGAAATATCATGCGTGATGACATGCAGGTAGGTGATTTAGTATTTTTTTATCACTCTAGTTGTCCCATTCCCGGCATTGCCGGAATTTGTCGCGTCACTCAGACCGACATTATCGATCCAAGTTCACTTGATCCATCATCAAAATATTTTGACCCAAAGTCGAGTCTAGAAAAGCCACGGTGGATCACCATTGAAGTAGAGGCGGTCGAGGCATTACCTAAGATCATTCCACTGAAAGAGATGCACCAGCACGAGGCATTGGCCAATATGGTGTTATTAAACCGTAGTCGATTATCCGTACAGCCAGTGAGGGCGGACGAGTGGCATTACTTATTAAATAATATGTAATGCACACTCAGACAAAAGAATTTAATTAAGCAGTAAAACGGACACGAGAGCGCTGAATATGACGTGCTAGTTCAGCAGTATCAAGTTGTGATTGCCCATCCACAATCTGGCCACGAGCAATACTCCAAAACGTCACCGCGCTTAACGACAATAACCGATCACTGGGTTCAAAACCCAATAAGGGGCGCACCAACGTACCGGTGAATGTGCTTTGAGTAACGACTCTATCTCCCTCGGCTAAAATCTCTTCAACAGAGACCGAAAAATCGTCCATCGCTGCCTTGATGGTATTGATGAGAGCAACCATGCCATCAAAATCCATTGGCTCGTCAATCATACTGGCGTGATAGGTAAAGTCTCGACGCAGCAAAGATCTAGCTATGCTATGGCGACCTTGATTCCAAGTGAGATCTATAAAATGACGAACGAGTCGTTTGTTATCCATTAGCTGCAATCCCTGTTAACGAGAGCATGACAATAACTGTCATAGCATATCGATCATCCCTGCAAAATCCGTAGCGATCTGCACGACCAAACAAGCCAACACCATTGATTGGCTCAAGCAGTTACAAGTTTAGCGTAAATTAACGATTCAGCCAGTCCGCAATCTGGCCATAGGCGATAGCGCGCTGAGGTAGCGACTCATTGACTAAATGATGACGTCCGTCGGGCAAAATAAAGACCTCAGCCTTGGGGAATTTTTCAGCCAAAACCTCAAGGTTATGCTTCCACTCCACCGTACCATCGTTATCACCTTGGATAATCAATAGCGGCAAATCCAATGGTGATTGTGCCTCAATAAATGGCACCCACTGGCGTAACGCCCCAACCCACTGAACGCTCAGATAAAGCGACTGCAGTGGATCTTGGGTACGGACAAAATTTAAGAAGTCAGGATCCGATGACGAGTCTCCATGCTTTCTCTTCACTCGACTAATAAACATGCTCACAACGGAATGCAACAATTGCCCTTTCTGCCAACCGGTTGGTCGCACTAGCGGAGCCAATAACACGATTTTTTCGAATGGCGATTGCGCCGCGGTTAACTGTCGCTTCAATAAATAATTGATAAGAATCGCGCCACCGGTACTCTGGCCAAACGCATATAAGGGACTAGAGTCGTGAGCTTGAACCAGCTGCAACAAATGACTAAAAACATCGTCATATTCTTGGAAATTAGAAATCGCCGCCTGCTCGCCACTCGATAAGCCATGCCCTGGCAGATCGAAAACAATGACATTGAATTGCTGACGCAAACAGAAATCGATCAAGCTGGCGTAAAGCCCAATATGATCATAGTAACCATGAACCAGAATCGCTGTTCCTCGAGCCTCAGGCTGGCGCCAACTCTGAACCGCGATACTAAATCCTGCAAGCGATACCAATCCGGCCGTATACTGCAAAGCTAGGCCAGTATCGTCAAAATTCAGCTTATAGTGGCGACAATAAGCGGCCAAGTTAGGGCTTAGTTCTGTCGTCTTAAACGACCAGTCAAACTCTCGCAGTTCTTCCAACAGCGCTTGGCGATCCCAGTTCACACAACAACCTCATGGTGATAACCGCTCTATAGTAGCAGTTAGACAATAAAAAAGGGCTCCGAAGAGCCCCTTTTCATTAGCAATGTAGAGTATTACACGCTGTAGTACAGATCGAACTCAACAGGGTGAGTCGTTTGTTCAACACGGTAAACTTCTTCCATTTTCAAGCCGATGTATGCGTCGATCATGTCAGCAGTGAAAACACCACCTTCAAGCAAGTAAGCGTGGTCAGCTTTCAAGCTGTCCATTGCTTCGCGCAAGCTACCACAAACTTGTGGGATCTTAGCCGCTTCTTCTGGCTCTAGATCGTACAAGTCTTTATCAGCTGCATCGCCAGGGTGAATCTTGTTCTTAACACCGTCGATACCAGCCATCAACATAGCAGCGAATGCTAGGTATGGGTTAGCAATTGGATCAGGGAAACGTGCTTCGATACGCTTGCCTTTTGGCGACGCTACGTAAGGAATACGGATAGACGCTGAACGGTTACGCGCAGAGTAAGCCAACATTACTGGAGCTTCGAAACCTGGAACCAAACGCTTGTAAGAGTTAGTACCTGGGTTAGTGAAAGCGTTCAGTGATTTAGCGTGCTTGATGATACCACCGATGTAGAACAGGGCAGTTTCAGACAAACCAGCATACAAATCACCAGCAAATTGGTTTACGCCGTCTTTCCAGAAAGACTGGTGAACGTGCATACCAGAACCGTTGTCACCAACGATTGGCTTAGGCATGAAAGTCGCAGTTTTGCCGTAAGCAGCCGCTACGTTATGAATAACGTATTTGTACATTTGAACTTCGTCAGCTTTTTTAACCAGTGTGTTGAAACGCACACCAATTTCGTTCTGACCAGCGTTCGCCACTTCGTGATGGTGAACTTCTACGTCCAAACCAATGGCCATCATAGTGTTACACATAGCAGCACGGATATCGTGATGGCTATCAACTGGTGGCACTGGGAAGTAACCGCCCTTAACGCGTGGACGGTGACCTAAGTTGCCGCCTTCCATCACTGCTGCAGTATTCCAAGCAGCTTCGTCAGAGTTGATTTTGCAGAAAGAGCCAGACATGTCTGCGCCCCAACGTACATCGTCAAACATAAAGAATTCTGGTTCTGGACCGAAGAATGCTGTATCGCCCAAACCAGTAGATGCTAGGAACTGCTCAGCACGTAGAGCAACAGAGCGTGGATCGCGCTCGTAACCTTGCATAGTTGAAGGTTCAACAATGTTACAACGCAATACTAAGGTAGCGTCTTCAGTGAACGGATCAAGGAATGACGTGTCGTCATCTGGCATCAGGATCATGTCTGATTCGTTAATGCCTTTCCAACCAGCGATGGAAGAACCATCGAACATCTGGCCAGTTTCGAAGAATTCTTCGTTCACATAGCTCGCAGGGATAGTTACGTGCTGCTCTTTACCTTTAAAGTCAGTAAAACGCAGGTCAACCCAACGTACATCATTTTCTTTGATCAAATTCAGAGTGTTCTCTGACATCTTAACGTCTCCAGATGCTGGTTCAATTTCATTCGGGACTAAACCCGGCTTGCCATGCCCTTTCGCTGAGCAAGTAGTGTGCCATTGCCATCAATCTAAAGACCCGCGTAAATACTGGGTTTTTAACGACCACTCATCACCACTTTGTTCCAAATTAGAGCACAAATGAGCGATCATGCACCAATAAGATGCAAATAAGGCTCTTATATGCGTAACGCGATACAAGCCCGCACATTATAGGTTCACAACGTACTGTCAGTACATGAAAATCGGCACAAAAAAAGCGCTTTCCTCTTACAAAAATTGATATCCCGTAAAGGCTCAACTTCAGGTATAATCCGGCCTCGATTTTTGAACTGACACCGGACCCTGATACCTTCCAATTACGTGACGGCGTCAGACACTCCCATCACGAAGGCTACTGTTGTGAGCAACATTCCAAGAAACATCGCCATTATTGCCCACGTTGACCATGGTAAAACTACCCTGGTAGACAAACTTTTAGAGCAATCTGGCACCCTAGATCGTAAAGATCAGGGCGGCGAGCGAGTCATGGACTCGAACGACCAAGAAAAAGAACGCGGTATTACCATTTTGGCGAAAAACACCGCCATTCGTTGGAATGATTACCCAATCAACATCGTAGACACCCCTGGACACGCCGACTTCGGTGGCGAAGTTGAGCGTGTTATGTCGATGGTTGATTCAGTATGTTTGTTGGTTGATGCCGTTGACGGTCCAATGCCACAAACTCGTTTCGTAACTCAAAAAGCGTTTGAGCGCGGCCTGCGTCCTATTGTTGTTATCAACAAGATTGACCGCCCTGGTGCTCGCCCTGATTGGGTTATGGATGAAATCTTCGATCTTTTCGACCGTCTTGGCGCGACCGAAGAGCAATTAGACTTCCCTGTTGTATATGCATCTGCGTTAAACGGTATTGCAGGTCTAGATCCAGAAGCAATGGCTGATGACATGACGCCACTGTTCCAAATGATCGTCGATCACGTAACTCCGCCAGAATTGGATCGCGAAGGTCCATTCCAAATGCAAATTTCTGCATTGGATTATGATAGCTTCGTTGGTGTTATCGGGGTTGGCCGTATCTCTCGCGGTACATTAAAGCCGGGCACTGACATTCAGCTAATCACTGCTGAAGGCGATGTGCGCAAAGGTCGTATCCAACAAGTGAAAGGTTTCCACGGCCTGACGCGCGTTGATGTTCCTGAAGCACACGCTGGTGACATCGTATGTATCTCTGGTATCGACGGCTTGAACATCTCTGACACATTATGTGCCGTTGGTCATGTTGAAGCATTACCACAACTAAGCGTTGATGAGCCAACTGTTAGCATGACTTTTCAGGTAAACGATTCACCGTTTGCTGGCCGTGAAGGCAAGTACGTGACTAGCCGCAATATCAAAGACCGTTTGGACAAAGAATTGATCCATAACGTGGCATTGCGCGTTGAACCCGGCGACTCGCCAGAGAAATTTAAAGTATCTGGCCGCGGTGAATTGCACTTATCAGTATTAATTGAATCCATGCGTCGCGAAGGCTTCGAAATGGGTATTTCAAAACCTGAAGTTGTGCAAAAAATCGTTGATGGCGAAGTTCAAGAACCGTACGAACAAGTTGTTATCGACATCGAAGAAGAGCACCAAGGTTCGATCATGGAAGAGATGGGTAACCGTCGCGCTGAAATGACCAACATGGTTCCAGATGGTAAAGGCCGTGTGCGCCTTGAGTTCATCATGCCTGCGCGTGGCTTGATCGGCTTCCGTGGCTTGTTTATGACCATGACTTCTGGCTCAGGCATCCTGACCAACATCTTCGATCATTACGGCCCAGTACAATCTGGACTAGGTTCTACTCGCCACAACGGCGTACTGGTATCAATGGTTCCAGGTAAAATCTTAGGTTATGCCTTGTTCACCCTGCAGGAACGTGGTCGCTTATTCGTAGCGCCAGGTTTAGAAGTGTACGAAGGTATGATTGTTGGCTTACACAGCCGCGATAACGACCTAACGGTTAACCCAACCAAAGCGAAGCAGCTGACCAACGTTCGTGCATCAGGCACAGACGAAGCGATCAACTTGACGCCACCAGTGAAACACACACTAGAACAAGCGTTGGAATTTATCGAAGACGACGAGCTAGTAGAAGTAACACCTACCAGCATTCGTTTACGTAAGAAGTTCTTAACTGAGAACGAGCGTAAGCGTTCGAAGACTAAGAAGAGCTAAGGTGACGCTGATCAGTCCTTTGGATTGATCACCTTGCCAGCCAAACGGGCCTTTATGGCCCGTTTTTTATTTCCTTCTACCTCAAAATCGCTACATTGATCTATGATCATTAAGAAGTCTTAACGAAGCTTAGCCAATGCACATCCCAGTATCTTTTATCGCAACATTAGCCGCACTTTTCTTGTATCCAGCGCAAGCGGACGTGGTCGTGCATGTTGGTACTAGCTTATCAATACCTCCGTACGTTATTCCCCACAACAATAGTGGCATCACCCTAGACCTAACAAGTGAAGCGCTGGCTGCGAGCGGTTTGGACAGCGACGTTCATTACAGTAGCAATGCCGAGAACGTTGACGATTTCAATCTAGGAAAATTGAACGCATTGTTAGTAACTCAACCACAACTAACACCCAAAGCATTTTTTTCAAGCGAACCCGTGATGATCTTCCATAACGTCATCATTACCTTAAAAGACGCAGGCTATAACATTGAAAAAGTAAGTGATCTAAGCGATCTGCGCATAGGGGCTTTTAGCCTAGCCAAACAGTTGCTACCGAAACCCTTCGCCATCACCGCGGATTTAGCGCCCAGCTATATAGAATACACACAGCAAATAGAACAAGTAGAAGCGCTTTACAATGGGGATTGCGATGCCATTATTATGGATCGTCTTATTTTCCGTTATTACCTCAGCAAATTACGTCATAGAAATCCGCCAGATATGCGCTATCAAGCTTCTTATACGGCGGTAGAGCTGTTTGAACCTAGTGAATATTTTATGGCGTTCAGTAACGAAGAATACCGCAATGCCTTCGACGAAGGCATGGCTACGCTGCGTAGTAATGGACGCTACGAGAATATTATTAATAGCTATGAACAAACGCTGTCGCGGTACCTGATTCAGTAAACACCTAGCAAATAGCAGACATAAAAAAACCGGCCGAAGCCGGTTTTTTTTATTTAACAGCTATTAGATATCTGCCAAAGTTTTCAGTGGGTAGTTCGCAGGGTAAGGCTTAGCCGCTACACCTGTATCAACTGCAGCTTGCGCTACAGCAGAAGAAACAATACCCAACAAGCGAATATCAACGGCTTTAGGAATGATGTACTCACGACCGAATTCTAAAGATTCTAAGCCATAGGCATCCAACACATCCTGAGTTACTGGTTCTTTCGCCAAACCAGCCAATGCTTTTGCTGCAGCCAACTTCATCTCTTCGTTAATACGCTTAGCACGCACGTCTAATGCACCACGGAAGATGAATGGGAAGCCAAGAACGTTGTTCACTTGGTTCGGATAATCTGAACGGCCAGTAGCCATAATGGCATCAGGACGAACTTCTTTTACGATCTCAGGCATAATTTCTGGAACTGGGTTGGCGCAAGCAAAAATGATTGGATCTTTTGCCATTGCTTTGATTTGTTCACCAGTCACCATATTCGGACCCGACAAGCCCAAGAAGATATCAGCACCGTTTAGTGCATCATCAACCGTCCGCTTGTCAGTCTCAACCGCGAAACCGGCTTTATATTGGTTCAAATCAGTACGGCCAGAATGGATCACGCCATTACGGTCACACATGAAGATGTTCTCTGGCTTCATACCCGCCAAAATCATCAATTTAGAGCAAGAAATTGCGGCAGCACCGGCACCAAGTACGCACATTTTTGCGTCTTCGATCTTTTTGCCAACAATTTCCAGCGCATTCATAGCACCGGCGACGGTTACGATAGCCGTACCGTGTTGGTCATCATGAAATACTGGGATGTCGCACTGTTCAATCAAAGTGCGTTCAATTTCAAAACACTCAGGCGCCTTGATATCTTCAAGGTTAATGCCGCCAAAAGTATTGGCAATACGACGAACGGTGTCGATGAAAGCTTGTGGGCTTTCTGACTCAACTTCGATATCGATTGAATCAACACCAGCGAAACGCTTGAACAGAAGACTCTTACCTTCCATTACTGGCTTAGAGGCCAATGGACCTAAGTTACCTAGACCAAGAATAGCGGTACCGTCAGTAATAACTGCAACCAAGTTGCCTTTGGCTGTGTAACGGTAAGCATTTTCAGGATCGGCAGCAATTGCTTTCACTGGCTCTGCCACACCTGGGCTGTAGGCCAACGACAAATCGCGTGAGGTTTGAGCTGGCGTAGTCAGTTCAATACTGATTTTGCCTGGCTTTGGAAACTCATGATAATCCAACGCCGCTTGTTTGAAATCTTCTGACATAGTGCTTGTCCAGTTCCGTCGCAATGAGTGTTGTATGCCGACCGCACCATAACTACCAAGCGGGCACAGAGGCAAAGGGGCGAGAGTTATAACAAAAAGCGCTACCAAATTCTAGATAAATCAGGTATTAGGCCTCTGAAAAGATGATCGGTATCACTAAACTGACGGATAAACCTGGCATGGCATTCGTGGCAATTACGCGCCCACCGTGTAGCTCAGCAATACGCTTCACTAATGCTAAACCTATTCCGTAGCCACCCGCTGCGTGGTCTCGAGCGGTATCAACTTGAGTGAAGGCATCAAAGATACGAGTTAACTGATCATCCGGTACGCCGGGACCGCGATCTCGAATATTAATCACTAACTCATCCTGTTGGTGCTGCAGGCTAATCGTGAGTGCACTACCTTCTGGCGCAAAGCGAATAGCATTGCGCAATAAGTTATCGAATGCCCGCTCAATCAACAACCAATCCCACATCGCCGATATGGGCTCTGCAGGCCAGTTAATCGCAGCACTTACTTGTCGCGCCGCCATCTCTAAATCCGCATCGGCTAGCCATTGCTCGAGATGCTCCTGCACCACACCATCACTGAGCTGTAGCTGATGTTGATCTTGCTCTTGCAGGCGCGCTAAATCCAACATCTGACCAATTAAGCTATCAACTTGAGTAACCGCCCGCTCAATACGAGCATGCTCTGCTCCAAGTCGATTTTCAGTGTCTTTTTTACGAGCAATACCAAGCGCGATCTGCAAGCGCGTTAATGGTGAACGTAATTCATGAGAGACATCACGCAGCAGCTGCTGATGACTGTGCAGCAAGCGCTGTAATGACGCAGCCATATCGACAACTTCATTAGTTAACGCGCCAATTTCATCGCGACGCCGACCATCAACCTTCAATGCCGACATATCAAAATCGCCGCCTCCGAGCTGTTTTACCGCATACTGCAGGCGCCGAATTGGACGAGTTAAGCTCCAAGCGAGTACAAAGCATAATATGGTCACCACCAGCACCATTGCTGCGGGTAGCATCCAACGCCCCTCATCTTCTAGGATGCTTTGCCAGCCAATGCGTGAAACGGCCACATATAGATAATCGCCACGGCGAATAGGCCCAACCAATAACCAACCGTCATTTTGCCCGCGCAAAACCTGACTGCGATCAGCCGCCTCATCAACAAACTCTTCAAGGTCGTGTGGGAGCTGGCTTACCATATCCATTGGCGCGGCGACAAGATTCCAGCCGGGGCGAATACGTCGCCACAATTTACGATCTTCAACCATGACTGGGCGCTGGCGCTCGATCATTCGAACTAATTGGAGGGTTTCACTAGGGGTGGCTTCGCGTAAGTAATCATCCTCGATCCACAAGCCAGTGAGAACCGCTGTAAACATAGCGATAAACACCACACTCCAGAACCAAAGGAAGATGCGCAAGAACAACGAACGATACCAGCGCACCATTTAGAAAGACCTCTTTAACTCAGTGTAGTTCTTACAATTGCCGTTAAACATTAACAAGGAGATAGCCACGGCTGCGCACGGTTTTGATCCAATCAGAATCATCGTCACGTTTTCCGAGCTTTTTACGTAGGTTACTAACATGCATATCAATTGAGCGATCGTAAGCCATTAATGGCCGGCCAAGCGCGGCAATAGACAGCGTGTCTTTGTCGACTAATTCACCAACGTGTTCCATCAAACACTGCAACACGCCAAATTCGGCGCCGGTAATTTGCAACTCAACGCCGTCCAATCTTGCCGTTCTGGTCGTAGGATTCAATGCAATATCGCCGACATGCAACTCTGATGATGCTTGAGGAGTGACATCGCTCGACAACTCGATGCGACGAAACAGCGCTTTGATACGCGCAACTAGCTCATGGTGATGATATGGCTTGGGAATGTAATCGTCCGCTCCATGCTCAAGCCCCAAGACGCGATCAACACTCTCGCCCCGCGCCGTTAGCATAATAACAGGCACATTCGACTCGGCGCGTAGCTTACGCAAAACCTCAAAGCCGTTCAGTTTGGGCAACATAACATCCAATAGAATCAGATTGTATTTACCACTTAAGGCTTCTATTAAGCCCGTCTCACCATCTTGTACCGCTGTTAACTGGAAGCCTTCCATCGACAGATATTCCTGCAATAGCTCGCCCAGCTCAAAATCATCATCAATAAGTAAAATGGAGTTCATGATTCACCTCTAATTTAGGCAGATTACCCCTGCGGCTCAATACGCGGTAGCCCTATTGACCCTTCCTTACCAAGAACCCGACGTTCCCGACACTAATGATCCAGCAAAGTCGCCATCCAACGCGTTTGCGGACGTGTTTCTAGGGCTATTTTGACCACCATCGTCAGAGGAATAGACAACAGCATCCCAACCGGCCCCAACACCCACCCCCAAAACACCAAAGAGACGAACACCACAAAGGACGATAAGCCCAAAGAACGCCCCATCATTCGCGGCTCAACCACATTACCGAAGAAAGTGTTGGCACCGACATAAATAGCGGCGGTAATAAGAGCATCCCCCACACCCAATTGAATTAAGGCCACCAGCACCGCGGGTACTGCCGCAATAATAGAGCCGATATTGGGAATGTAATTCAACAGAAAAGCTATTAATGCCCAGAGCGGTGCGTAGTCGACGCCGACAATCACCAAGGCAATCCCAACCATCGCCGCGGTGCCCAAACTCATCAAGGTTTTAATCATCAAATACTGCTGTACAGAATCCGTAAAGCGCTGAAAGTGCGTGAATGCTTGAGTATGATCGCCAAAGGCCTTGCGCACTTTATCGGGGAAAGACGATGCTTCCAATAGAATGAAAATGACCGCAAACAAAATCAAAAAGGTGTTAGCTAATACCCCGCCTAGCCCGTTAAACACGCTTGCGACCATTTTCATCGCAACACCGGGATTAACATATTCACGCAAAACATTATCGGCAACCTCAATACCTTGACCGCGTAACCAAGTTACCGACTGCGTGGTGAGGGTTTGCAGCTTTTGTTCGTAAACCGGAACGTCGGCATAAAACGCATTCAACGTCTTGCCAATAAAGGTCGCCAACAGAGTCCCAACCACGGTAAAACCAAGCAAAATTATAATAAGTGCAATAAGAGTGGGCACTTTATGGCGTGTCAGCCAGCGCATCATAGGTGCCGCTAAAATAGCGATAAAAACCGCCAATAAAAAAGGTACCAGCATGCTGGCTGCACTCTTAACACCGGCAATCACAATAACAATCGCGGCTAAAATCAATACTACATTCCCGGCAACGCGATTTTCAGACGACGTCATGATGGCTCCATGCAAGCTGAGAGGACGATTGCGCTACCATACAGGAGTCGAGCAGCACCATCCACACGTCGACCAAACGCGTTATCGGTCGTTTTTTAAGCAATCGAATGATGTTTTTGGTACTTTTCTACATCTTTTGTCGAATTGTTTGTGCAAAGGTATTGCAAGTAGAATAATTTTCTATAGAATTCGCGGCCTGAAATGCGGAAGTGGTGAAATTGGTAGACACGCTGGATTTAGGTTCCAGTGCCGCAAGGCGTGAGAGTTCGAGTCTCTCTTTCCGCACCAATTTACGGAGTCGTCCATGTCTGGCCTCCTTATCCTGTTAGTCTTTCTATTAACAGGTATCTCGTTACAAACTTGGTTAGATCTTCCTGTTCCCGGCTCCATCGTCGGTATGCTCACTCTCTTGTTCGTATTGATGCTATTGCGTCGCACCCCAGAAACCTTGCAAAGCACCAGCCGCGTACTGTCGCCCTTGCTACCTCTCTTTATTATTCCGGTTAGCGTTGGCATCATCACCCAAAAAGAATTGCTCAATGAGCACGGCATCGCTCTGCTGATTATTCTCGCCGTGAGCTTGATACCAGGGGCACTGGTCTGCGCATTTATTATGACGAAGAGATCAGATTCATGATCGTCTCCTTACTGCACACCCCGCTGTTTTGGACAGCGCTCACCATCGCATCGTTTTTATTGGGCCAGCGCCTTTATCAACAACTCGGCAATAGCGCTTTCATTCCACCGATACTGACGGGCATCGTATTAATTTGCGTAACCTTAGAGCTCACCGGCACGAGTTATCAAACCTACATGCAAGGCGGTGAGTACTTGCACCTTATGCTCGGACCGGTCGTTGTGATGCTCGCCGTGCCCTTGTATCAGTTTATTCATGCCATGCGTAAAGAATGGTTACGCATTAGCTTGGCGGTGAGCCTAGGCAGCGCGACAACCGTTGGCACTGCGGTATTGTTAGTTGATTGGTGGATTGGCGATCGGGCCATTACCGCGACAATGGCAACGAAGTCCGTTACCACTCCTGTTGCGATCACATTGAGTGAGCAATTGGGCGGCATTAGTGCGCTCGCCTCTGCCTTTGTCATTGTGACTGGCGTCTTTGGCGCGCTGCTGATACCGCCCCTTCTCAAGGTTACAAAACTTAACCAACCGCAAGCCATGGGTCTCACTTTAGGTGTTTGCGCTCATGCCATTGGCACCAGTCGCGCCATTGAGCTGGGAACGCGAGAATCCGCCTACGCCGCAATGGCTATGACTTTAACCGCAACGCTGCATGCGATTGCATTACCTTGGCTAGTTTGAGCGTCAGCGTCTATGGTTAAGGGAGTTGTCCCTTAAGGAATAGAAATGACCCGCCACCTACGATCTCTGCTGCTGCTAGGAATCGGCACACTGACGAGTATGGTGCTGGTGTCAGGCGTTGTGATTTACGCCAATGAGATTCACAGCCAAACAATACGCATCGAAGCATGGGCGAAGGCGGCATTCGAAAAACTCCACGATTACTCCCCGCCGACTCTCAATCGCCAACATATTGGCCCCCTTGATCGCCCCTCATTGATTAGTCCAGGGCAAACACTGCAAATCGCTGAAGTCCAAGACAACCAACTTTATTTTTGGTACGAACAAAATAAAACCGAAACCCATATTCCGGCATCGTTGCTACGCGATGCCATCGCTGGCAGCAAAGGCTTCCGAAGAGTTACATTAAGCTCCGGTACTTACATGTTCTACCTACTGCCGATCAATCAACAATTAGGTCTAGTTGTCGGTGAACCAATAACCAAAATTCGCACCATCACCCTGCATACTTGGGCACTTATTGTTATCGCTAATGCGATTTTATTGATCATCGCCGGTGTGCTATCCCAGCACATAGTACGCCCTATCAACGAAAAAATTCGGCGCCAACTTCTGCAACACAGCCTGAGCTGGGAAAGCATGAGTGGCATTGCCCTGCGCATCAGCTCAAGTTTATATATTTTGGATGCCAATCCTCGCTTCGAATCCATGTTCGAGTTAACGACCGGCGACCGCTTAAGCGATGCAACATCAAAAGAGAAATCCAGTGATTTGGCTTTTTATGTACTGCAAGCATTACAAGAACGAAGTGTCATAGAATTCGAATGTGTTTTAGTGGATACCCAAGGCGTAAAAAGTCATTGGGCCATGTCAGCCAGTCCGTGGGACCTTGATGGTCAAGAATCCATACTCCTGTATGGAGACGATATTACTCGTCACCATCGTATGGCTTTAGAACTTCAAGCAGAACAAGAGCGAGTAAACTTATATCTAGATGCCATGCAAACCTTACTTATCATTTGCGATCACGACGGTAATGTATTGCGCATGAATCAGCAGGCAGAAGACCTCATCGCCATGCCCGGCGAAAGTTTGCACAAACAACCGATATGGTCCTTGCTGCGCACGGACGATCGCGACCGATTAAAATCCTTGTGGCAACGCCTACCTACTATCGACGGTCATCCAGTGGATCAGCTCGCACTAATCTCGTCGAGTGGCAAAGAATCCACTATTAACTGGCAGTTCACCGTCGTGCGTTATCCTGACAGCGAACATATTGACATCTTAATGGCCGGTCTCGATGTCACCGAATCCATAGCCAATCAACAAGCACTGGAAGTGGCCAACCGCCAAATCCGCGAAGCGTTAAACACCGCTAAAAATGCTAACCGCACTAAAAGCATCTTTTTGGCCAGTATGAGTCATGAAATTCGCACCCCCATGAACGGAGTACTAGGAGCAGCAGAACTGCTATTAGACTCGCCCCTAGATAAAGAACAGAGCGGTTACGTCGATATCATTCACAGCTCATGTCATGTGTTACTCGATATCATCAATGATATTTTAGACCTCTCAAAGATCGAATCAGGCAAACTCGAAATAGAAGCCGTTGACTTCGATTTAAACCAATTGTTAAACGATCTATTTCACTTATTCCATCAGCCTGCACGGAATAAAGAGCTCGCTCTTATTTACCGCTTTGATAATCAGATCCCTACCATTTGGCGAGGAGATCCAAAACGCATACGTCAAATAGTAACCAACTTACTAAGTAATGCCGTTAAATTCACCCATCAAGGCCACATTGAGCTTCATGCTGAAGGTAAGCGATTAGACGGTGACAGCTATCAACTGCAGATTCATGTTAACGACACAGGCATCGGCATCCCCCCCTCTAAGCAAGAACAGATTTTCTCGGCATTTCGCCAAGCAGATACCAGTACCAGTCGACAATACGGCGGCACCGGTCTTGGCTTAACCATCTGCCGTCACTTAGCGGTGGCCATGGGCGGCAACATCACTTTAAAAACAGCGGCAAACAAAGGCAGTTCATTTACCTTATCTCTCGCATTACCGCTGGGCGATGCCAATAAATTACAAATATTGCTACCATCTACCGTTCGACCAGTTATCGATTTTAGAACCAAAATACTATTGGCCGAAGATAATCCCGTGAATCAAAAGATTGCCGAAAAAATGTTAACGCGAATGGGGTTACGCTGCACGTCAGTAAACAATGGGCAAGAGGCCGTGCGGGCGGTGATAAAAAGCAATTTTGACCTGATTTTAATGGACGTAAACATGCCCATTTTGGACGGCATATCCGCCACACAACAGATTCGTGATTTAGGAGCTGCGAAAAGTACAATTCCTATTCTGGCGCTCACTGCCAATGCCATGATGGAAGACCGTCAACGCTGCCTTGATGCCGGAATGAACGGTTTTATTAGCAAACCGATTCGAATGGATAGTTTACGTGCAGCCATCGCAAGCTTGCTGCCAAACGTAACTCAAGATAAATCCGAGAGCTAACATCTCATCCCGCTTACAACACCGCCCCTTCAAACCGTCCGGCCAAATACTCAATCGCCAGTGCCAAACCAGCAATCGCGCGGCCCTCGTTAAAATCATCACGAGCGTACAGTTCAGGCAAATCGGAAAATTTCCAAGGCACCAGTTCGAGCGGCTCAGGCTCATCGCCTTCAAGCTTAGACGGAAACAAATCACGCGCTAACACAACATCAATACCACCGCGCATATAGCTTGGTGACAAACTCATTTTCTTTAAATAAATAAACTCGCGCGCCGCAAAACCGATTTCTTCCTGTAGCTCGCGGTTGCAGGCATCGCGCATGCTTTCACCCAAATCCACCGCGCCTTTTGGCAATGTTAGGGTGTAATCTTCAACTCCGCCGCCATACTCACGAATCAAGGCGAACGTGTCATCATCCAGCAGCGCAATCATCATCACCGCACCACTCCCCCCGGGAACTAATCGCTCATAAGTGCGTTCCACCCCGTTACTAAAACGAAGGTCAATCGACTCAATACGAAACAAGCGGCTTTCCGCCACCAGTGAACGATGCAAAATCTGTGGTTTTTTATCCATGGTGAGCCTGTTTTAATAGGAGTAATTGCAATGCTATGTTGGAGTATAACCCCATGAACCTGCCTGATTGGCAACAAATTGATACTGTTCTGCTCGACATGGATGGCACCTTACTTGATCTCCATTTCGATAATTACTTCTGGCTTGATCATCTTCCAGGAGTCTATGCCAGTCATCACGGCCTCAGCGAAGAAGAAGCCCTGAGTGAACTCAATAAAAGCTTTATTGGGCTGCGTGGCACCCTCGACTGGTACTGCCTAGATTACTGGACAGAGCTGACCGGCCTTCCCATCGCAGAACTTAAACGCGATGTACAAGATAGAATCGGTTTTCGCCCACATGTGCAAGATTTTCTGCAACGCCTGCAAAGCATGGGCAAGCGTCGCGTCATTGTTACCAACGCGCACCGCGATAGCGTTAATCTCAAAATACAACGCACCGGTTTAGATCAGCTCGTCGATCGAATTATCAGCTCCCATGATTATCGCGAACCCAAAGAAAGCCAAGCATTTTGGGATCACTTACAACGTGATGAAGGCTTCGACCCAGAGCGCACACTACTAATAGACGACAGCCAGGCTGTGTTAGAATCGGCATCTCGTTGGGGTATTCGTTATTTATTAACCATCTTCCACCCAGATAGTAAAAAAGCCCCAAGCCGAGACAGTCAATTTCCGGGCATCGACCACTTCGATGAGCTTGATTGGTAGAGCAACGACACGTTGTTAATCGAAATTGGAGCAACTGTGAGCGCCACAGACAGCAACACTAGTAAAATTCGTATCGATAAATGGCTTTGGGCTGCCCGTTTTTTTAAAACGCGCGCGGCAGCAAAAACGGCCATCGATGGCGGCAAGGTTCATTTCCAAGGTCAGCGTTGCAAAGTCAGCAAGACCGTAGATGTCGGCGATAAACTGACCATTCGCCAAGGTTTCGACGAAAAAACCGTGGTAATAACTGGGCTATCCGAACAACGACGTGGGGCACCCGAAGCGCGATTACTCTACGAAGAAACACCAGAAAGTATTAAACAGCGGATCGATAAAGCGGAAACTCGCCGCATTATTAATGCCGCCGGCATGGCACCCGACCACAAACCCAACAAAAAGGAGCGACGAGATATCAGTCGCTTTAAGCAAAGACAGGATTACTAAACATGAGCCATCCTTCCGGCAGCGCCGATTTATTGCAACGCTTTAGCTTTGATAGCACCGATATTCGCGGTGAAATCACGCATTTGCACAGCAGCTATCAAGATGTACTCAAGCGCCACCAGTACCCGCCTCTCATTGCCACCGCCGTTGGCGAGCTCATGGCGGCAACCGCCCTACTGAGCGCTAACCTAAAATTTGCTGGGCGCCTGACCTTGCAAATACGCCTTGCGGGTAATGTGTCACTACTGCAAGCGGAAACCAACGAACAGGGGCAACTGCGAGCCATCGCTCGTTATGACGAAGATGCTGCCGCCACCGAACTCCAGCTAGAAAATGGCCAATTCATTATCACCATAGAGCCAGAGCAAGGGCAGCGCTATCAAGGCATTACCGCCATCGAAGGTGGTAATATTGCCGGTGCGCTAGAAGAATACTTCGTGCAATCCGAACAACTCGACAGTCGCTTTTGGCTGGTTTGCAAAGACGGCATTGCTGCCGGTTTTATGCTGCAAAAAATGCCCGGAACAGACAGTCATGATACCGATGCTTGGGATCGAATTGGCCATCTAGCGAGCACGATAAAGGATGAAGAGTTGCTGCATCTAGACAACGCAACGCTATTGCATCGCCTGTATCACGAAGAACAAGTGCGACTCTACCCCGAATCGACACTGTCGTTCTTCTGCACCTGCTCAAAGCCACGCACAGCCAATGCACTGCATCAATTAGGCTATGCCGAATTGGACGAAATACTCAAAGAAGCTGGCAAAATTTCGATTACTTGTGAGTTTTGTCAGCAGGCTTATGCCTTTGAACGCCCTGAAATTGAAGAGATGTTCCCTGAAAGGCATCCTCATTGACATACAAAGTCTAATAAAATCAGTGACTTCCAACGCATAGACTGATTAATGAACAGGGGGCTTAGCGTGAGTCAGATTTTCTGGCATAATTGCGGGCCTTCGATTCTAGATTTGCCCTTGTACCCTCAGGGCAACATATAGAGATTACTGCGTGCGGCCATAAGCCACACCCGATTAATGAGGACCCCTCTGGGCACCGATATGACGACTGTTTACACCGACTTATCCACACCATTTTTGGTAGAACAAGCGATTCTGCGTGGCGAAGGCCAATTGCAGGACAATGGCGCACTGGTTGTAGAAACTGGTGCTCGTACTGGCCGCTCGCCAATGGACCGCTACATAGTTGAAGAGCCGAGCAGCAAAGACGCCATCGACTGGGGCAACATCAACCGCCCATTCGACGCCGACAAGTTCGACGCCCTTTGGGAGCGAGTGGAAGAGTATCTGTCGCAACACGACAGCTTCGTTTCTCATGTCCATGTAGGTTCTGATTCACAACATTACCTGCCAGTTAAAATGACCACTCAGACTGCTTGGCAGAACCTGTTTGGCCGCAACTTGTTCATCCGCCCAGAAAGCTACAATAGCTCTTCTAAAGAAGAGTGGCAGATTTTGAACGTGGCTGGTTTTGAATGTGTACCTGAGCGTGACGGCACCAACTCTGACGGTTGTGTGATCCTCAACTTCGCTCAACGCAAAGTATTATTAGCTGGCATGCGTTACGCCGGTGAAATGAAAAAAGCCATGTTCTCTGTACAAAACTTCCTGTTGCCAGAAAAAGACGTGCTGCCAATGCACTGCTCTGCCAACGTAGGTGACGACGGCGACACTTGCTTGTTCTTCGGTTTGTCAGGTACTGGTAAAACCACCCTATCTGCTGACCCAGAGCGTTACCTAATTGGTGACGACGAGCACGGCTGGGGCAAAGGCACAGTATTCAACATCGAAGGTGGCTGCTACGCAAAAACCATCGACTTGTCTCAGAAAAACGAACCCATCATTTGGAACGCGATCAAGTTCGGCGCCATCGTTGAAAACGTCGTAATCAACGAAGCTCGTACTGCCGATTACACCGATGTCAGCCTGACTGAAAACGGTCGTTGTGCGTACCCACTTGAGCACGTAGAAAAGCGCGTTGCAGAAAACAAAGGTGGCGAGCCAAAAGCGGTTATCTTCTTAACTTGCGATATGACAGGTGTTCTTCCTCCAGTGTCAGTACTGACCAAAGAACAAGCGGCTTATCACTTCCTAAGTGGTTACACAGCCCTTGTTGGTTCTACTGAAATGGGTGGATCTAAAGGCCTTAAGTCGACCTTCTCTACTTGTTTCGGCGCACCCTTCTTCCCACGTCCAGCGGGTGAATATGCTGAATTGTTGATGAAGCGTGTTACTGAATTCGACTCACAAGTGTACCTAGTAAACACCGGCTGGACTGGTGGTGCTAACGGCGCAGGTGGTGAGCGTTTCTCTATCCCAACCACTCGTGCCGTGATCAGTGCGATTCAAACTGGCGCGTTACGCGATGCGGAAACTGAGACTCTTCCAGTGTTCGGCTTGAACGTACCTAAAGCCGTTAGTGGTGTAGACACTCACCTGTTGAACCCAATCAATGCTTGGGGCGACGAAGCAAAATGGACTGAAGCGGCAAAAGGTTTGGCAGCTCAGTTCACTGCAAACTTCAAGAAATACGATGTATCTGATGCCATCGTAGCTGCGGGTCCTTCAGCAGAATAATTTGCTGTTAAGCCTGTAAAAATAGCCCCGCCATGCGGGGCTTTTTTGTGGGTGAAAGATCTGTAGGAGCGACTCAACGAACGCTTTTTGTTCGTAGTCGCGACGCTATTTCACCCCATTGTTCGTCACTGCTCGCTGGCGCTCTCGGAGTAACTCCTACAAAGGAACAGTGACGACCGCCGCAAATCACCTATAACAAGCCCACCCCATTTTTCGCTATACTCCCCTCACGTTTTTTCGCTTTAGAGAGTGTTATGAGTCACGCAGATATTGGTCAACGCATCGCTACTGAACTAGGTATTCGTCCACAGCAAGTTACTGCCGCTGTGGCTTTGTTAGATGAAGGTGCGACAGTGCCGTTTATTTCTCGTTATCGTAAGGAAGTCACAGGTTCATTGGACGACACTCAGTTGCGTAATCTGGAAGAGCGTTTGCGCTATCTGCGCGAGATGGAAGATCGCCGTATCTCTATCCTCAAAAGCATTGAAGAACAGGGCAAGTTAACGCCAGAGTTAGCGCGTGAAATCGACAGCGCCGATACTAAGACCCGTCTTGAAGATTTATACCTACCCTACAAACAAAAGCGCCGCACAAAAGGCCAGATTGCACTCGAAGCCGGATTGCAGCCGCTTGCCGATGGCGTGTTCGAAAACCCGAATCTTGATCCAGAAGCCGAAGCAGCGAAATACATCGACGCCGAGAAAGGCGTTGCCGATGTCAAAGCGGCGTTAGATGGCGCTAAGTACATTCTAATGGAACGCTTTGCTGAGAACGCAAATTTACTGGCTTCTTTACGCCAGTTTATGCAGCAAGAAGCGACTCTATCGGTACGTATGGTGCCGGGCAAAGAACAAGAAGGTGCTAAGTTCGCCGATTATTTTGAGCACGACGAAGCGCTTAAAAACGTACCAAGTCATCGCGCTCTCGCTATTTTGCGCGGTCGTAATGAAGGCGTTTTAACCTTCAGCCTAGTGACTGGTGACCCCGAAGACAAACTCGCAGCCAGCCCGTGTGAAGCCATGATTGCCGATCATGTTGGTGTAAAAAACGAAGGTCGTGCCGCTGATAAGTGGCTATCCGAAGTGGTGAAATGGACATGGCGCATCAAGCTGCTCACGCACTTAGAAACCGAACTCGTTGGCAATCTGCGTGAGCGTGCCGAAGAAGCCGCAATCAAAGTGTTCGCCGACAACCTGAAAGACTTACTTTTAGCTGCTCCAGCTGGGGCAAAAACCACCATTGGCCTCGACCCTGGTATGCGTACCGGCGTTAAAGTTGCGGTGGTTGATGCCACCGGTAAAGTATTGGACCACTGTGCGATTTACCCAACGCCGCCGCAAAATAAAATTGCTGAATCCGGTGCCATCCTGCTGGCATTGATCCAAAAGCATAATGTTGAATTAATCGCGATTGGTAACGGTACGGCCAGCCGCGAGACCGATAAGTTTGTCGGCGATATGCTCAAGCAAGCAGGCTTAAAAAACGTACAGAAAATCATGGTGAACGAAGCTGGCGCATCGGTTTATTCGGCTTCTGAACTCGCAGCAAAAGAGTTCCCAGACTTAGACGTCACGATTCGTGGTGCCGTATCGATTGCTCGACGTCTACAAGATCCATTAGCGGAGCTGGTGAAAATCGAGCCTAAGTCGATTGGGGTCGGCCAATATCAGCACGATGTGAACCAAAGCCAACTGGCACGTACACTAGACGCCGTAATCGAAGACTGTGTGAACTCAGTGGGTGTGGATTTGAATACAGCGTCGGTGCCGCTGCTGACTCGCGTGTCCGGTTTAAATAGCACCTTAGCCAGTAACATCATTGCTTTTCGCGATGCCAATGGCGCATTTAATAGCCGTAGCGATCTGAAAAAAGTTCCACGCCTAGGCGAAAAGACCTTTGAACTGGCCGCTGGCTTCTTACGTATTATGAATGGCAAAAACCCACTGGATGCCTCGGCGGTTCACCCTGAGTCTTACCCACTGGTAAAAAATATCGCGCACAAATTTTCTCGCGATGTCAGCAGCTTGATTGGCGATAGCAGCTTCTTAAAGTCAGTGAATGCCGCTGAGTTCGCGACCGAAAGCGCTGGTGTAATCACCATTCAAGATATTCTTAACGAGCTAGAAAAACCGGGCCGTGACCCACGCCCAGAGTTCAAGTTCGCGCAGTATCAAGACGGCGTTGAAACACTCAATGATCTAAAGCCAAACATGGTGCTTGAGGGCGTCATTACCAACGTTGCCGCTTTTGGTGCCTTCGTCGATATCGGCGTACACCAAGACGGCCTCGTGCATATCTCTGCGCTGTCGGATACGTTCGTCAAAGACCCTCGTGATGTGGTCAAAGCCGGTGATATCGTCAAAGTGAAGGTGATGGAAGTGGATATTCCGCGCAAGCGTATCGGCTTGTCCATGCGCATGAGCGACGACGCTACAGAAAAAGCCAACGAAAAAACACCGGGCGAGCGTCAAGGGCAACGAAATCCGCGCGGCCAACAAAGCCATAAGCAATCCACCAGCTTTGCTGATAAAAACAGCAACGGCCAAGGTGCGATGGCAGGGGCCTTAGCGGCGGCTTTCGCCAAAGCGAAGAAGTAATCTAAAACGAACTGTTCCTGCCATGGGTTAATAGACTTCATGGCAGGCGCAATTATCGCTTACGTGTACAACCGCCTTTCCCTATAATCGCCAAAACCTGATGCATTCCCGAGGCGACTTTGGCGACCTACAACGACCTACTGGCTCAATTGAGTCTTCCTACAAATCTCCCACTTCTTACCCAGTTAAACCGAGGTATAGAAAAGGAAGGCTTGCGTGCATCCAATCAGGGAATCATCTCCCAAACGCCACATCCTAAAGGATTAGGCTCCGCACTAACGCATCCAAGCATCACCACGGATTATTCCGAGTCGCTGCTGGAATTTATTACCCCAGTCATGGCCAGTGCCCATGAAGCTCATGCTTACCTCGATGTAGCTCATCGTTTCGCCTACAGCCAAATGGATGCTGAAGTCATTTGGCCAAGTTCTATGCCGTGTATTCTGCAAGGCGAAATGAGCATTCCGATTGCGTATTACGGCAGTTCGAATCTCGGCCAGCTCAAGCATGTTTACCGTCATGGTTTATGGCACCGCTACGGTCGCACGATGCAATGCATTGCCGGTATCCATTACAACTTCTCATTACCAGAAGAATTATGGCAATTAATTGCCAAGGCAGAAGGTAAGGAAGCCAATCAGACCTACATATCGGCGGGTTACCTGCGCTTAATTCGTAACTTCCGGCGCTACTCTTGGTTGTTGATCTATTTGTTTGGCGCCTCGCCAGCCGTTTGCTCCAGCTTTCTAGCCGGTCGCAAACACACACTCGATACGCTCCATCAACACACCTTGTATGCGCCCTACGCCACGTCGTTGCGTATGAGTGACCTTGGCTACCAGAATAATGCGCAATCAGAACTGACCGTCTGTCACAACTCTTTAGCGCGCTATATCGAAACCTTAGGGGAAGCCATTTCCGTACCAGTTGCAGCGTATGAAGCGATTGGCATGCAAGATGAGACAGGCCAATACAAGCAGCTGAATACCAACTTGCTGCAAATCGAAAACGAATTTTACAGCGATGTACGTCCTAAACGTATTGGACCATCTGGAGAGAAACCGTTGGAGTCCCTGTCTCGAGCTGGAATTCAGTACATTGAAGTGCGCTGTACCGATGTGAATCCATTTATGCCGGTAGGTATTGATATTCCACAGATGCAATTCATGGACGTGTTCTTAACATGGTGCGCCTTGCACGACAGCCCGAACATTAGCGATGCTGACTGTGCACAGCTAAAGGACAACCTGCAAAGCACGGTAATGGAAGGCCGACGTCCAGGCCTAATGCTAAAACGCGACAACACGGAAATATCTCTGCAAGCATGGGGCATTGAATTAATCGATGACATGATGGCGTTAGCAGAGAAATTCGACCAAGCGCATAGCTACAATTTCCACTTGGATTCACTATACCAACAGCGCCTCAAGTTGGTGGATAGTAGCCGCACACCGTCAGCGCAGGTGCTGGCCGCTTTGATTGATACCGGTAAGGAATTTAGTGAACTAACCTTGGATCAAGCATTGCAGCATCGTAAGACTTTATCTGAACCTCTGGGCGTTACAGTGCGCCAGCAATGGACAGCCATGGCACAGGAATCATTGAGCAACCAGCGTGCACTTGAGGAAAACGATAACCTACCGTTTGAGCAATACCTAAAAGAGTATTTAAAGCGCGACTAAGTGATTAATTGCTCAAAAAAAAGCCGCTGCCATGAAAAGACAGCGGCTTTTTTATAGTTACAGTGCGACTTTAACTAGTTCTGCACGACAAAATTACTGAAATATAAGTCGTCGATATACGGCATACCCTCAAGCTGTTCCATCACCGCTCTCACCTCATCGAGTGCTAACTTGCGTAGCTGCTCTCGCCCTTGGGAACTATTCATAATCTCTGATTCTTGGGCACTAAACATCATCACTAAATTATTGCGAAGATAAGGTTTGTGCTCACTCACTTTGCCCGCCGCCTCAGCGCTGGATACCTTTAACGCTACTTCCGTACGCAAATATTTCATCCGTCCCGTGCTGCCATAATTCACCACAAATGCAGGCTCCATGTAGATATACCGCGTTTGCGGTCCTGCAGCCTCCCCCTCGCCTTCTGCCGCATCTTCGGCCCAAGTCAGTGGCGACATCATTGCCGCGATAGTTAAGCCACACCACAACCATACAGCACGCCAATTCATGCATATCTCCTGTTATTTGTCTGCGAGCCGAGGAACCCTTCCTCTCTCTCAAAGTCTGTAATTAGCTTAGACCAGATAACCGCCTATGAAAGTCACAACAAACGCTGTGATACACTGCGGCAATAATTCATTTTGTACGTTTGGAGTACACCAAGACATGACGTCCTCTTCGACCCAAACAGGCTTATTGCCATTAAACCCAACACTGCTGAGCATTGGTTATCTCGTAGGTTTTTTATCCTGCGTTGGTTTACTGGCAGCGGCTTACTACTTTGAATACGTACTCTATTTGGACCCTTGCCCTTTGTGCATCATGCAGCGCATTGCCACTCTGGCGATTGGTTTAGGCTGCTTAGCGGCGTTTTTTACCCGTAACGGCAAGATTTCACACCTGATCGCCTTAGTCTTTATTTTAGCCTCTGCCATCTTTGGTACGTGGGTGGCGGATCACCATGTTTGGATTCAAGGGTTGCCTGCCGATCAGGTTCCTTCGTGCGGAACCAGTTTGGAATACATGATTGAAACTCTCCCTCTCAATGAGCTCATCACGACAATGCTGCGGGGCAATGGCAGTTGTGCCGACGTAGTATGGAGCTTCTGGGGCTTGAGCATGCCAGAGTGGACTCGCATTTGGTTCTTCGGTTTTGTGGTTGCTGCAGTTGTCGCCTTAGCGAGCACATTCAAGCGTCGCTAAGACACTTTAAGCCACGCATTCAGCCGGAGCCGCATCGCATGCGCCTCCGGTTCACATCGACACAAGCACAACACCCCCAAATTTCAAGCAAAAAAACTGAAAAAAGCTGCTTGCGTCAGCCATTTTAGCGCGCCTATAGTGTCTTCAAACAAAGATGATAATCCAGCCAATGTGCCGGTTATGTGAGTAAGACATTAAGGGGAAAACCATGTTAGAAGGATGCAAATCAGCTAAGGAACGTTGGGGCGGAGTTCATCAGTTAATTGATAACTGGCTAAATTCTCGTCAATCACTGATCGTTGTGTTCTGCAACTTATCAGCCAGCAAACCGCTATCAAACGAAGAACCACTAGGTACGACCATTCAGAATTTTTGCGAAATGATGATGGACTACTGCTCTGCAGGGCATTTTGAAATCTACGAACAGCTTATCAACGAAGCAAAAGAATACGATGATGGTGGCTTAGATCTAGCCAACAAGTTGGTTCCACGCCTTGATGCGCTCACGACCCAGTGTGTTGATTTTAACGATACCTACGACAAACATTGCAGCCTAGAACAGCTCGGAAAGCTTTCCGATGACCTGTCCGCGATGGGCGAAAACCTGGAAGAACGTTTCCAGCTTGAAGATCAGCTTATTGAGCGTCTGCATAATATTCACCGCGAACTCGTGACCGAATAAGCCAAACGTCACATCGGCGTCTACACTGTAAAGATTATCTAACCATGATAGATAGCGGTGCTTGATAGCACCGTCTTCTTTCAGTGAACCGATCACGGACGAAACGCCATGCTGTTCCCGCAAAATCGACATCCTCTCAATCGCCTCTTGATCACCGCATTGGCGACAGTAGCACTCAGTGGCTGCGACGATGCGACACCTCCAAGCAATACAACCGATGTCACCGCCCAAGGCGCATATTCAATCGCATTGTCGCACGACGGCAGTAGCGCAACTGTCGGTAGCATTCATCATGGTGGAAGCTTATGGACACTGGATCCTGCCGAACGTATTTTCGATTGGAATCATCGCCCAGACGGCTACAGCAACATTACCAGTAGCGCCTTTGCGCCCAACGACGACTTTGTCGCAACGACCGATACTCGCACCATCGTTCTATGGCAGCGCCAAAGTGGTGAGGCTGTGTGGTTTTGGAATGCACCAGGCGACATTGAAGATATCGCGCTTTCCGCTGGCGGGGAACTTGCGTTGTTAGGCATGGCGGATTACACCGCCACCCTATTCGATATTCAAAATGGCGGTATTCGGAAACGGCTAACCCATGAAGGGATCGTCTACGATGTCAGCATGAGTACCGACGGATTAATCGCAGCGACGGCTAGCGGAGACCTGACCGCAGGCATCTGGAACTTACAAAGCGGTAAACGCTTACAAGTGCTTAGCCATAAAAATCAGGTGCGTACTGCAGAAATATCGCCTAGCGGAAAACTCGTATTTACCTCATCGATGGGAGAAAGCGGACGAGTGTGGGATGCCGCAAGTGGTAAGTTATTGTACGAACTGCCGGGCGGACGTGGACATTTCAGTGCCGCACGCTTTAGCACCGACGAAAAAACGCTGCTAACAGGCAATACCTCAGGTCAAATCCAATTGTGGAATTTAACCGATGGAACCCTGAAACAAACGTGGCGAGCCAGCGCTAGAGATAAATGGATTAGCAGCAATGTTCAGGTCGAAGACGTTGCCTTCGCCGCAGATCATTGGCTGGCAGCAGGTGCCAATGGACGCATTTATCACCTGCGATAACGTTTCTTAACGCGTCGCCGCATCAACGCTTTTTACGCGATCATCCATAAGATGCTGCACATTTTTAGCGTCATCAATCAACTTACCGATCTGAGCGGGGTTCACCGTCATCGGTAAGGGAACAATCGAACTTGCCCCGGTACTCGTCTTAGTATCGGCAGCAGGCGCCTCAGGAGCTGCAACAGGGCGCAATACGTTAGCGGCAGTGTCAACGCTCACCTCTATCGCCGTCGTACCCTTAGGAGGCGTGTCACCGAAATGCCAAGTACCTTTAGCATCCTGCCATTTATAAAAAGTTTGGCGAGTGTCATTTGTCGATAATATATCTGGGCTAAAACTGGACAGAATGTCGCCAGTGCTAGAACTTCCAACACTCGGTACAACGCCCGTTTGCTGCATGATGTAGGGAGTAGCCATTGCTAACCCAAGTAAACCGATAATAAAAATAATAAATTGAATGCGCATGCCGCCTTCCTTGGAATTTCTTTATATTCGTCAACTCAGCGAATTATAGCTTATGCTTAGTGTAAGTCTGTAAAAGTCTAACAAGGAAACCCTGTGAGTCAGACAGCAATGCCCGAAGAAATCAAAAGCACCACTCGTGTTGTCGGCTACGCTCGGCCGATTCGCGTATTGGTTGCCAATGCCAAAGGCGGCTGTGGCAAAACAACACTCGCAACTAATTTGGCCAGCTACTTTGCCCGCCAAGGCGAAGTCACGACGCTGCTCGACTACGATCCCCAAGGGTCATCAACGGAATGGCTAAAAGCCCGTGGCAGCAACCTCCCCATCATCAACGGGATTGCCGCCTATCGCGAGCGTAATGGTGGTGCAGGAACTCTGAGTTGGCGCTTAAGAGTGCCGCTATCGACTCAGCGCGTGGTGATTGACACACCTGCCGGACTGCATGGTAATGAACTCTCCGATTTAATTGCCCATACCGATATTTTATTGATTCCAGTTATTCCCTCTGCCATTGATATCCGCGCAGCAACTGAGTTTATTCGCGACGTCTTGCTGTCTCAGTCGTATCGTAAACAACCTAAACCCATAGCAGTGATAGCAAACCGCGTAAAACGCAACACTCTGGTATACGGCAAGCTCGAAGTATTTTTAAAAAGCTTGGGAATTCCCTTTATCGCCACATTGCGCGATACCCAGTTTTACGTACGCGCCAGTGAACATGGCTTTGGCTTAATTGATTTCGATCGCCAACACGAAAAAGATTTAGAAGAATGGATACCATTGATGAAATGGCTGAATTCAAAAATTGTAGAAATAAAAGAAGCTCTAGAACGCAAAAGGTAATTCTACTGCTGTATTTTTCCCCCGAATAGATCATCAAATAGTAACTAATTCGTCTCGATGCCAGCTCCCCACATATAAACCTGTTTTCCTTTCGAGGTATTCGCTTCACCCGCATTAAATGCATTGGGTAAAGCATCGATGGCATGACGCTCCGATACCACACTGGCGATACTAGGCTGAGCGAAAAATTCGGCCAGTAAGCGTAATCTTTCCTGATTTTCCTTGAAGATAACCCAGCGATAACGAGTGCCATGAAGTGCGCATGACAAACGGGATTTCAGCAACCCTGAAAATCCACCGACAATACCTAAAACCAGCCCATTGTCAGTTACTTTTTCTAGCAAAGGCATCACAGTGGTGGCGTAGGCTTTTCCTTTCACTTTGCTTGGACGTTGGAGCAGTTCCGACAGCAGGGGATCACGTACATGGTGACCGCCTCTAGGGGAGGCAAGATTGACAACAAGGTCGGCATCCAGTCGATTCATATCGGCAGAATTGCTGTAATCGACCACGTTGTCACACCCTAACTGCATCAGCCATTCATGATTCTTGCGTGAGGCCGTTCCCGTCACTTTTGCACCCCAAGCCGTTACCAGTACCACAGCAATGGAACCCACGCCGCCGCTGGCACCATTAATAATAATTTCACGCTTGTTCGCCGTTGCTTCGGTGATTCCTACCGCCGCTAAACTTTGCCATGCCGTTAAACCGGCATAACCAATACCTGCGGCGAGCTCGTCCGATAGGCCATCAGGAATCGGTGCTACACATGCAAGCGGTAAGTTAACGATCTCAGCATAGGTGCCAGGAAATCGCGGTGAAGCAGCAATAATCACGCGCTGGCCAACTTCGAATCCCTTCACTCCGGCGCCAATACTCAGCACTTTTCCCACGCCATCGCGACCGAGGATAATGGGGAATTTCGATTTGGGATTAAACAGTGGCGCGCCGTAACCAGTTACCACCAACTGATCAATCGGGTTGATGGACGTGCCTAGCATTTTTACCTGAATCTCTCCGGCAGTAGGAGAAGGTGCTGTATCTACATTGTCGAAATGCAGACCGCCTATATTATCGAGTTGCATATCACCACTGGAATAGCGCTCAATCAAACAAGCTTTCACAAGATAATCCTCTGTTAGCGACGAATGTATAAATATTGGCTGCTGCTTTTTTCAGGCCTTATATTGCAAGCACACGCAGACTCTCTTTCACTATGGTGCTTGCAAGTTGCGACGGGCCATCATGCATAACAACACGATCCGGGCGTACTACCGCCAACCAGCCTTGGGGCGCTTTCAGTACGAGATTATCGTCCATTATTTCGGCAAAAGGCGTCTTGCCATTACCAGTCTGTCCTCGCATCCCCAGATGCAAAACTTCTGCTCCCGCGGCTTGCCATTCTGCCAGTACTGCCGCATCAAGCACAGACGCTGGGTCGACACCAATTCCCACTAAAGTCAGCTGATCCCCTAATAGATCATCACTCAAGTTCATGCCCGCTTTTGACTGGTTAAGAGCTGAACGAACAAGCCCTTGGGGAAATTGCCCTCCTCTCTTTAAAGTGGCTGGTGTCAATCCGGTCTGTGTGCGACCAGAAACAAACAGGCCCGTTTTAAAACTATTGGCAGGCTTGACCTTTAGCTCCTCTAAAAAGGAACGTAACGGTGGAACAAACGTCAGTAGTCGCATGGCTCCGTGCACCACCACAGACCGCGCTGTGGATTTTGTCATGACCAGCTTGCCCATGAATTTCGCTAAACGGATCATATTTTTAGCGTGCGGTCGACGCTCCTCATCATAAGTATCGAGGATCGCTTCGCGACTTCTACCACTTACAACAGCAGCAAGTTTCCAACTTAGGTTCGCGGCATCACGCAAGCCAGCCACAAGACCTTGACCGACAAAAGGCGGCGTAATATGAGCGGCGTCGCCAACCAGAAACACCCTGCCTTTTTGAAAACGATCACAGCATCGTGCGTGAAAACGGTACACCGCTTGGCGTTCGATAGTCAGCTCATCACGCTTCATCCAAGGCGCTAATAACTCTGCCAATTTCTCAGGCGTTTCCATTTGCTCACGGGTCTCGCCCGGCAATAACATAAATTCCCAGCGTTCTCGACCACCGGGTGCTGGCATATGCGGCGTCGGCCGTTTGGGATCACAAACAAATTCCACGTGTTCGATGGCCTTGCCTTGACGTTGGTGCGCATCAACAATTAGCCAGTCTTCTGCGTACGTCTGCCCTTCAAAGGCTTGGCCAATTAATTCGCGAACCTTGGAGCTTGCACCATCGGCACCAATCACATAACGCGCTGAAATTTTTTGCACTTGGCCTTCGGCATTACGAACGCTGGCTTCAACTCCCTCGGAATGCTGTTTCAGATTCAGTAGTTCGCAATGAAAAAGCACCTCAACGCATTCATGCTCGTCTACTTTGTTGCGCAGCGCTTTTTCTAAATCCGGTTGATAAAAAGTCACCAGCTTTGGATGGCCATCTATCGTACCAGCGGTGTTAACACGACCAAATTGACCAGCAATAGGGCTATGCATGCAGACCTGCTGGATACCAATACGCTCAAAACTTTGATCATCTAAACCTATCATTTGCAGAATACGCAAAGCTTCGTTATCCAGCGCAATGGCCCTGGGCATCATTAATATTTCCTGCCCCTTATCGATGATCAGCGTTTTGACTCCGTAACGACCCAGCAGTGCGCCAACGGCAGCGCCAACAGGTCCATAGCCAATTATTAACACATCAGGGTTTTCAGAGGTGGCACGAAAAGTAGGTTGCTGCATATTAATCTCTTATCGTTTTTCTAACTTATGTCCGCATATTCGGAGGTGCTCTCGGCGCCTCTTTATCAATACCTTTCACCTATATTGACATACGATTCAATATTGAGCCATAATTTATTTTATACAAGAGAGGGGGAGCACATCACCACTTTCGCAAACAAGGAATCTTTAACGTGGCTCAATTAAAAACTCCGCAACCACAGCGGCATCCGGCTCCGACCACCAAAGCGCAGCAACTTGGCTACTTGTTATTCGAATTGCCAGATTTGGGTAAAGCCGATCAATTTTTGCGAGATTTTGGCCTCCGTCCGGTTCAACGTGACAACGAGACCTTGTATATGAGAGGCACCGAGTCTTGCGCCTTTTGTTACCGCGCAACACAGGCAGAGACCGAGCGTTTTGTTGGTTTTGGCTTGATCATGGAAAGTCGCGCCGATCTTGAAGCCCTAAGCCAGCTTCCGGGAGCCTCAGCTATTGAACATCTAGACTATCCGGGCGGTGGCGAATGTGTGCGTTTACGCGATCCTTCAGGCTTTTTAGTGGAAGCGGTTTATGGACAAACCAAGGCAGCAGCATTACCCCACCGTGAAGCCATGCCACTCAACTACGAATTAAAAACCCCACGAATTAACGCAACCCAGCGCCCGCCAATTACACCGCCCGAAATATTAAAATTGGGCCACGTGGTACTGGAAGTAGCCTATTTTCAAGCGAGTTGTGAGTGGTATACGCGCCATTTCGGGTTCATTCCCAGTGACGTCCAAGTATTAGACGATGGCTCACCGGCTGTGGTCTTTATGCGTTTAGACTTAGGCGACACACCGGCAGATCACCACACTCTAGCGATGGCCCAAGGCGTGATGCCGGTATACAGCCACAGTGCTTATGAAGTGGTAGATGCCGATGCTGTCGGTATGGGGCAAAGAGTATTACGGGAACAAGGTTGGAATCACGCTTGGGGCATAGGTCGCCATATTCTCGGCAGCCAAATCTTCGACTATTGGCAAGATCCACATGGATTCAAACTTGAGCATTATTGTGACGGCGATGTATTCACCGCGGATTCCCCAATGGGGGTTCATGAGGTCAGTCGTCAAGCCATGTCTCAATGGGGGCAAAAAATGCCCAAGAGCTTCACTAAACCGAAAATAACCATCGCTCTAATCAAAGCGACCCTTCACAACTTAAGACACAGCCCGGATTTAACCATCCGCAAGTTGATAACCCTGGCAAAATTATTTGCTTAATCGGAGTTCACTATTCATGGCACTGCACGTTGTTCGTTTTGAAACCGCCAAAAATATTCAATGGGGAGTTATTGAAGGCGATAAAATTTCTCCACTCAAAATCCCCTGCACCAGCACGCAAGCATTGCTAGAAATGGGTCGTGATGCAATCCGCCAAGCCGCTGCTGACACTGACGCAACCATTGAACTGGACAGCGTTAAATTGTTATCGCCAATTACCGCCTCTGCCAAAGTTTTGTGTCAAGGCGCTAATTATCGCCAACACATGCTCGACTCCGGCGTGGACCCAGATGCAAAAACATTCAACATGTTTTTCACCAAATCTTCCGCCTCAATTACCGATCCAACGGGCGATATTATCAGGCCAAAGCACGTCACATTACTCGATTATGAAGTCGAAATGACTCTGGTATTGGGTAAGCGCACACAGGGACCGGTGACCGTGAACAACAGCAATCTACATGAATATGTAGCAGGAGTTTGCATCGGTAATGACGTGTCAGCTCGTGACATACAAATACCACAGATGCAGTTTCACAAAGGTAAAAGCTACCGCACGTTTTGCCCGCTTGGCCCAGTACTTTGTTTGCTGGATAAGGATGAAATGCATTACCTCAATGAATTTCAACTAAAGCTGACCGTCAACGGTGCGATTCGCCAAGAAGACTCAACGGCGAATCTGGTATTTAAACCGGCCGAAGCCCTCGCCGAATACTCGCAAATTCAAGATTTTGAAGCCGGTGACGTACTTATGACAGGCACCCCAGCAGGCTGTGCATTGGGCCTACCTTCGCCCTTCGTCGTTCGTTTATCTGCGCTAATACCAGAAGCGAAAAAATGGCAGCTATTCCTCAAAGGACAAAGCCGTCGAGAGCAGTATCTAAAGATTGGCGACAAAGTAGAGAGCACCATTATCAGTCGCGATGGCAAAATCAATCTAGGCCGACAAAGCCATGTCATTAAGGGACAAGCATGACAACTCTAGAAGGCGTCGCCACCATCGACGACATATTGAGAATTGAGAGCAACCAAGTTCAACAGCGGCCTAGCAGCACCTATGAAATGATATGTTCGGGGGTCGATATTAACCCCGAGGCGACGGCTCTTAGTTTCTTTTTACAAACCAAAGAACACCTAAATCCAGAAACGTGGAGTTATCAGCAACTGCTGGAGCATATCCATCAAACCGCTAATTTTTTTCACTCATTAGGTGCGACCAAAGACACTGTTATTGCCTTTGTTCTACCTAATCTTCCGGAGACGCATTTCGTTATTTGGGGCGGGCAAGCGACTGGTATCGTCGCAGCCATAAATCCATTATTGGAGCCAGATGCAATCGCGGAATTATTAGAAGCGGCAGGAGCAAGTATTTTAGTCACACTAGCCCCTTTTCCAGAGACGGATCTGTGGCCTAAAGTATTCGAAGTTCTTCCTAAAGTAGCGTGCTTACGTGACTTAGTTTTAGTGAATATTGCAGACCGTGTACGTGGCCCAAAACAAGTGGTCGCTCGTCTTTTGCAAAAGAAAGAAACCTTTAATTTGCATGGACTTGGCGGCATTCAAAACGCCGTTCCAAAAGGCATCAAAGTTCACGATTTTGGCAAGTCCATCCACAAGCAAAATAAACACAGATTGAATTCCAAACGTCGTTTTAACGAAAACGATTTCTCTTCCTATTTTTGCACTGGTGGCACCACCGGCACACCTAAAATTGCGATGCGCACTCATCGTAATGAAGTCGCAAACGCAATTAGCGTAACGGCGCTTTACGGTGACGATATGGACAGCCGTAAAAACGTTTTTTGTGGCCTGCCGCTATTTCATGTCAATGGTGTTTTGGTTTCAGGGCTCATCCCTTTTTCAAAAGGTGCTCATGTTATTTTAGGAACACCACAAGGGTATCGCGGAGAAGATGTTGGGCGTCGATTTTGGGAAATTGTTGAACACCATCAAATCAATTTTTTCAGCGGTGTCCCTACTCTTTATGCAGGCTTATTACAGGTCCCCATTGGCAACCACAAAATCGATTGCCTTGAGTATGGCTTGTGTGGCGCAGCGCCCATGCCCGTTGAGGTATTTCGTAAGTTCCAAGAATCGACCGGACTGAAAATTCTCGAAGGTTATGGTCTTACCGAAGGGACCTGTGTGAGCAGCGTCAACCCGCCTTCAGGGGAGCGTCGATTAGGTTCTATTGGATTAAGAATTGCAGGTCAGCAAATGAAAACCGTTATTTTGGATGATAACGGCAATTATGAGCGTGACTGCAATATTGATGAAATTGGCGTGATCACCATTTCCGGCCCTAATGTCTTTTCAGGCTACAAAGTACCTGCACAGAATAAAGGCATATGGATTGACACTGGCGACGGTCAGCGCTGGTTCAATACTGGTGATTTAGGTCGCCAGGATAAGGATGGTTACTTCTGGCTTACCGGACGTAAAAAAGAATTAATCATTCGTGGTGGTCATAATATTGATCCAGCCTCAATTGAAGAACCATTACATCAACACCCTGAGGTTCAATTAGCGGCAGCGGTAGGGCGACCTGACGCACACGCGGGCGAACTCCCCGTTGTATACGTGCAATTAAAAGAGTCTTCAACCGTTACCTCGGAAGAGTTGCTGGAATTTTCCAAGTCTAAAATTCTTGAGCGTGCCGCGTGGCCAAAGCAGATCCACATTGTCGATCAGCTACCATTAACGGCTATTGGTAAGATTTTCAAACTTGAACTTCGCCATAAAGAAATTGCAGATGCGCTGACCCAAGCACTGGCAAGAAGTAATGTTAACGTGCTTAATTTAAGCGTCGCTGAAGATAAAACACTGGGCACCGTCATTAATGTATCACTTGCGAAAAATGATGTGGATGAGGCGACAAGAATTCTAGGCCTATTTCCCTTCCATACCCGCTTCAATACGTAAAAAATAAGGCATGTCTGAATAATACAGACATGCCTCAAATCTTTGTGCACTTGATGCCGGATATTCCGGCTTTTTTTACAAGATGAGCGACTACTTTTTAGACGATTCAATCGTAAAGTCAAACCCACCTAGATAAGATGCTGACATTGCAATGTGATCGCCCGGCTGCAAATAAGCCTTGCTCTCCAAGCCAGCCTCAATATGACTTTCGATCACATAGTCGGTAATTCTTTGTTTAAAGAACTGTCCAGTAACCAGCCATTTAAGAACACAAGAAGCAATAAAAGTATTTTCCGGTGGGCGAAACACAACACCTGCAGGTGTACCCGATACAATGGATTGCCCCTTATAAAGTACTCCCTCATCCAATAACGGAATATTTTTTCCTTTATAGGTCCAGCGCATTGATTCTTCTTCACTTAACGCCAGATTTAAAATGCCATCAATTTTTAAAATCATTTGGTCGGCTTTGGCTTGTTGGCGAATGTCATTATTCACTGACAGCTGCAGTTGTATGTCATTTAAAAAAGACAACCAATCGTTAGGTATAACGGTAAAGAAGCCAATAGGAAATAACCCTTGGCCACTTTTGCCATCGGTAAAACCTGCGCCAGATTCCCAATCATCGGGGTCGATATTGCGCATCAGTGCAGCTCTATCACTAAAATCACCGCAAAGAAAAAAAGCCTTAGTTGCTTTGTTAAAATCATCAGTTGAACGAATATCGCGATCAAAGCGCGTACATATTTCGATCTCGTAATCTAACAATTGGTCCGCGTTAACAGACAGGGCTTGGTTGCCCGGTGTTGGTTGTGAATATTTAGGAAATAGAAAAACATCTTCTAGGCCACTCTCTTCACTATGCGCCGCATAATTGCCACCAGCAGCAAGTTGCTCAGAAGACAGTCCTGTTGGAATAATCAGTTGGGAAAGTTCAAATAGTTGCGGCGACTGTTGCGCCTGTGCACGTACTTTTTCTGAACCGACCTGCACAACAATATCCAGAGGGTCATTAGTGTATAGATCGAACACCTGACTAAGATTGACCGCCGAAATCTGCTGACCTTCTTGTGCGAGCACCAGCAAGCTAGCAGGGCCTTTTGTGGTTTTAATCTGAGCCAAGGTCAACGCTTCATCAACAGCGGCAATATTCTGAAAAATGCTGTCGCTATTCGCGTTTACCATGACCGATAGCAATAAGGTGGAACTTAGCAAAATAACCTTAATGAACCTCCTAAAAGCTCCACCTGCGATGGAATTATAAATAGTATTTTTATTGTGAAAATTCATGTGCAATCTCTCTGATTCCGTTTGGTTATTTCCAAGTTTGCTTAACTTGTTCAATGTTTGCGCCACTCAGCTTCAACCGCGCCGCGGCCTGCAGATTACCAATCCCCGAACTTAGCAGCTTAAGGACTTGCGGAGACTCGGGCTTGCGGCGGGCCGCTCTTTCTTCTGGGTCGGCAAAAGGAAGGATACGAGGGAAAGCAGCACCACGTAGAGGACCACCCACTTCCGATTTGTGGCGATAGTGAATCGGCATACGCTTGTCAGATGGCGCATACACCACATCATCCCCCCACCCAACGCAATGCCAACGCTCGACGACGACGTACACGCGATGAATTACCGTAAGAACCGTGCAGAGTAAGAGGATGGAAGACCAACACGTCACCAGGCTCCATATCCCAATCAAGCAATTCGTATTTATCTAAATTTGCATTAATGTCTGGAATATCTTCCATCTTGTCATCCATCAAAGTCGCCACATAATCGGGAGAAACAGCTTTGAAGCGCTGTGGCCACTTGTGCGATCCCTTAACGTATAAAAGCCCACTGCTCTCACGATTAACCGGATCACATGGAATCCAAAATGAACAACTTTGCTCGCCGCGAATTGGCCAAAAGCTTAGATCTTGATGCCACGGTGTTGGCGCATCGGTGCCGGGTTCTTTTAGAAACATTTGATCGTAGAAAAACCGAACTTCATTAGAGCCCATCAGCTGCTTAGCCAAATGCGCACAAGGACCGTAATAGATTAAGTCACGTAGAACATCGATACGCTTCCAGAGAAAGATATCCATCTGGTAGCCCTCAACTTTGCGCGACATAAACTTACCAATCAACGAGCTATTGTTACGAGCTTCTTCGACACCGGCCTCGACCATCGCCATCCAGTTTTGCGCTAAGGCTTGCTTCAGCATGACAACTCCGTCGTCATTGTATTGCCGAATCTCTTCATCGGTCAGGGTGCGAAGTGGCTGAGCGGCATAAGACATTGCACATTTCCTCTCGCCTTACGGCGCTTATTGTTATTAATCTCACTAAATCGAACGATGGCATCATCATGCCAGCACTTTAATTAAATAATACTTCAATATTGAAACTTGTGTCAATTCAACTATTAAACGTTCACTATGGAAATTCTCGGTGAGGACAACACCTGAACCAAAACCTTAGAAATCGACTCTCAGAAAATGTTAAAATACTAATATTCATATCAATATTGATGTTTATTGATTTAGTAGGTACTCAAAGACCATGCCGATAAAACCAAAGCCAGTTGCGACTAAAGACTCAAAAACGCCCGCCAAACCAACGGTTACACGCGGACATAAGAAAAAGGCAAGAACACAGAAAGCGCTCATTGAAGCCGCAATGCGGATTTATGCGAGAAAAGGTGTCGGAGAACTGCTGCTAAACGAGCTGGCAGAAGAAGCGAAGGTTTCGAATGGCACTGTGTACAACTATTTCAAATCCCGTGAAGAAGTCTTAGAAGCCGTTGGCATTGAACTGGCAACAGAATTTTCCCACCACATCACGGCGGCCAGTACTGGGGTTGAAAGTGGTGCTGAGCGCATGTCCATCGGTGTACGCATGTTTATCGAGAGAGCCAAACGTGAACCTGAATGGGCCAGTGCGGTGGTTCGCATATATCAATATGATAAAAATGTACGCTCTGCAGTTATCGCTTATGTGCGGGCAGATGTACGACAAGGAATGAAGCAAAACACCCTCAAATTTAACAATGAGGACTTAGCCGTCGTCATGGTTATGTTTGCGACCGTCGGTGCTATGGTCGCTGTGCTAGATGGCATTGAGATTGAAAACATCGACAGTCTGTTTTCCGAAATGCTGCTACTTGGTCTTGGCGCAAACCCCGAAAACGCAAAAAGCATTGCTAATTTAGCACTCCCCCCGAACGCAGTAGAACCAGCCCAAACCGAAGAAACTTCAGAGAAAAAAGTAAGAGCTCCACGTCGAGTAACGTCGCGAGCATAAGCCGAGATCAGAGCTTTATGCTATTCCAAGAATGCAGCGGCAGGGACGCCAAGTAACGACACTCATAGAGGCTTATCGACTTAACAACTAGAAGCGATACACCTGAAGAAGCGAGTTCGCACAACTTCTCCTAGACTATTCGCACAACTTCTCCTAGACTAAAAGTACTATGAGGAGCCACTAATGATAAAAACCTTCCCCCACGCAACTCCTTCCAGCGCCAAGCCTTGGCGACTAACCACAATCAGATCCAAAAAAATATTGGCCAGTCTTCTAACAAGCGTTTCATTGCTAGCTCTTATTGGCTGCCAACCACCGGAACAGACGAATCAATCGCCAATAGGCGATACGCCCAACGTTGATATCGGTGCTTGGGGAAATGCCGAGCCCAGCAGCTTTACTTTAGCCGCGCAGCAAGATGTATTAGAACAACTGCCACTGGCCGATCAACAAGATTTTAAAGATGCTAATCGTGGGTTAATTGCAAGCTTATCGCCACTAAAGACCGCCTCACTTCGAGAGTCTGAAACCTTCGTATGGGATAGACCTGCTTATGACTTTATCAAAGGTGATGCACCAAACTCAGTTAATCCAAGTCTATGGCGACAAGCCAAGCTCAATAATATTAACGGACTGTTTGAAGTAACGAACGGCGTTTACCAACTACGCGGTTTCGACTTATCGAATATGACCCTCATTCGCGGTCAAAACGGTTGGATTATTGTTGATCCACTCACGGCCAAAGAAACTGCCGCGACGGCATTTCAGTTTGCTATGCAGCAATTTGCCGCGCGTGGTGATAACGAACAGCGCATCAGTGCCATCATTTTTACCCACAGTCATATTGACCACTTCGGTGGCGTACTCGGCATTCTCAGCGCCGACGACATTCAGCGCCTAAATATACCGGTAGTGGCACCACAAGGTTTTATGGAAGAGGCCACAAGCGAAAATATGATCGCGGGCACGGCCATGAGCCGCCGAGCCGTATTTATGTACGGTAAAAACCTTCCACGTAATGAACGGGGTCATGTTGATTCTGGTTTAGGCAAAGGCCCAGCCTTTGGTGAATTCAGCATTGTCGCGCCTAACACCCTAGTTGGAAAAACAGTAACTGAACTCACGTTAGACGGCGTCAATTTTCAGTTTCAATACACCCCCGAATCGGAAGCACCGGCAGAATTCACTTTTTACTTACCACAATTAAAGGCTTTCTGTGGTGGAGAGGTGGTATCTCGCAACATGCATAATCTCTATACACTGCGCGGCGCAAAAGTGCGTGACGCATTAAAGTGGAGTGGCTATATCGAAGAAATGCGTCACCTGTACGACGGAGCCGACATCTACTTTGCCAGTCATCATTGGCCGATGTGGGGGCACGATCGTATTCAAGAGTTTCTCAAACAACAGCGTGATACCTACAAATACATTCATGATCAAACCGTACGCCTGATGAATAAAGGTAAAACGCCCGGAGATATAGCAGAAGAATTACAATTACCCGAATCCTTAGCTCAAGCGTTTTCCAGCCGTGGCTATTACGGTACGGTTAAGCACAATGCTCGCGCTGTATACCAAGGCTATTTGGGTTGGTATGACGCCAATCCTGCACATTTAGATCCACTGCCCAATATTGAACGCGCCAAAGGCTATGTTGCCCTTGCAGGCGGAGCCGACAAACTAATTGCAGAAGCACGCCGCGCGATGGACAAAGGTAATTATCGTTGGGCGAGCGAATTATTAAACCATCTGGTTTTTGCCCAACCGGACAACGCCCGAGCGAAAGAATTACTCGCCGCTAATTATGACCAGTTAGGTTATCAAGCTGAATCTGGCCCTTGGCGTGACGTATATTTAACCGGTGCACTAGAACTGCGTCATGGCACACCAGAAAAAGGCATTAATATCGCCACGATGAAAGATATGCTTCTACTGACTCCTATTGAGAACTTTTTCGATAGCATGGCCGTGCGCTTAAAAGCCGAAGATGCTACAGACAAAGACTGGCGCATACGACTGCACTTTACTGATTTGAAAGAAACCTACCTGCTGTGGCTTGAAAACTCGGTATTGCATCACGCCAAAGAAACCAATAGCGATAGTGATGTTAATGCCACGCTCAATCTCACCCATCCCTTATTTGTCAGTATGTTAACCGGAGAGGCAGGTCTAAAAGACACGCTATTTTCTGATGATTTATCGGTAGATGGCAGTCGTATTGATTTAGTGCGGTTTTTCTCGTTATTTGAAAAACCAGCGACATCATTTGCAATCGTAACGCCGGAATAAATTCGGAAAAAGCAGTAATCATAAGCCCTTTAAAAAGGCGGTTAGCGCATCGCTAACCGCCCGAGGGGCTTCTAATTGCGGATAATGGCCAACCCCCTCAAGCGAAATGATCGGCTTGCAAACTAATAGAATATTGCGCATCGGTTGGTTTATCACTAAAACCAAAACCCAGCATATCGGCGGTAATTACAAAATAGTCTTGGCTTAATAACAACCACTGATGACGCCAGTCCCAGCTCGCCGTTGGAAACCCATGAATCAGCAAAACCACCGGTTTATCGCGCCCGCCTGCGGTCTTATAAAAAATATTATGCCCGGCGAAATCAAAATACTGCCCGTGCGCCTGCCATTCTTGCAAAGATTCGGGTTGGCTAGCATAAGTCATCATGTGATCCCCAATATTTTTTAACACCCTAACAGATGTTCCAGTTTTTTCTGCGACGCTCTATAACTAGCCATTCGATCAAAATCAGACACCAAGTAGCCTAATATAGATGTTCGTCAGAAGTTAAATTAACATCCATTCTCATCATTCCTTTCCAATGTCCTTTAGTACTAACGTTGGCAACCTAAGAATATAAATACTCACACCAAGCCCAATGAGCGGCAACAATATCTTCAACATCAGTCTGTCAGTAAAAACAAAAGCCGTTAACAACATGGTGGTCCACATCAACAGTAAGGTATAAACCTTTGCCTTCTTTGGCATGCCCTGACCGTCTAGGTAATAAATCACGTATTTTCCTAAATGCGGATGCTCAATTAACCAGTGATAAAAACGTGGAGAGGTACGAATAAAACAGGCGGCAGATAGCAGTAAAAATGGCGTCGTAGGTAGCACCGGCAGAAATATACCTGCAACCCCTAACGCCAAGCTTAACCAGCCGCAAGTGAACACTACAAATCGCAACAGCGGTTGGCGGATCACGGAGCGATTGGACATGTTTGATTCATCAGCCATTACTTTGCCAACATAACTGGGCCAAAGCATTAATCCACCGGCCTCTATCTGTCAGTACGCTCAAATTTCTCTGCACCAACTCCTCCAGATCACAATCCTCCACCGGCACAATGTCATTATTGCCCTCCACCCCAGCATACAGCAGAGCGATACCACGCTTTTCGGCTGCAAGCTCAGCGGCTAACAAGGCATTTCGCAAAGCCGCATCACGGGTTTTATCGCAGCGATAACGCAGTTCGCGCAGTGGGATAATCATGTTAGAACGCCATTCGTCGTAAGCAACCTGCTGCATTAGGGCTGGCGTTAACCTCTGCTTTTGTTCGGCGAGCCACAAAGCGGTTAAGCACCAAAGCACATCAAGGCCGAGCTGATCTTGGCCAAGCAGTAAATGCTGGGCAATACCGGGCTTGGCATACACCGTAAGCGCGTACTGCCATAGTGGGTTATCGTCCGAATCTGTGGCACACTGCGCCGCCATTGCCTTTACCTTTTTGCTGACTGTTATGATCGAATTTAATCAGGTTTCTCTCCAGCGCGGTACCAATCCCTTGCTTAGCAAGGCGAGCTTACGCATCCACGATGGCCAGAAGATGGCGCTCATCGGCCCCAATGGCGCGGGTAAGTCGAGCTTGTTTGCTTTGCTAAATGGCGAGCTGCAGATCGATGGTGGTGATTTATACATTCCGCCCAAGTGGCGCATTGCCCACATGGCTCAAGAAGTTGAGGCTAGCAGCCGTAGCGCACTGGATTACGCCATTGACGGTGATCATACCTATCGCTTGATAGAGAAAGGCATCGCCAACGCGGCCAACGATGCCGAGCTAACCCGCTGGCTGGATGAAATGGATAAGCACCAAGGCTATCAAGTGCCGGTGCGCGCGGAGCAACTACTGCACGGCTTAGGCTTTGCCCAAAGCGATCTGCAACGCCCTGTCAGTGACTTCTCCGGTGGTTGGCGTATTCGTTTGAACTTAGCGCAAGCGCTACTGATGCCGTCGGATCTCCTCTTACTCGATGAGCCGACCAACCACTTAGACTTAGAAGCGACCTTGTGGTTAGAGCAATGGTTAAAAAACTATAGCGGCACTTTGCTGTTTATCTCCCACGACCGCGATTTTATCGACGGCGTTGCCGATCATATTGTGCACTTGCATCAACATCAGTTGACTATGTATCCGGGCAACTACAGTGCTTACGAGCGCATTCGTGCGGAGAAATTAGCGCAGCAACAAACCTTATTTGAGAAGCAGCAAACCCGTGTTGCCGAAATCGAACAATTCGTGGCGCGCTTCCGCGCTAAAGCCAGTAAAGCCAAGCAAGCACAAAGTCGCATTAAAGAATTAGAGCGCATGGAGTTAATTGCACCTGCGCATGTTGATTCGCCGTTTCATTTTAAATTCCCCTGTGCGGATAAAATGTCGACGCCCTTACTGGCGATTGATCAAGCCGACCTTGGTTATGCCGGAAATGTGTTATTACCTAAGGTTAAAATCTCAATTGTTCCGGGCCATCGCATCGGCTTGTTAGGGCCAAATGGTGCGGGTAAATCGACTTTATTAAAAACCCTGTGCGAAGAAATTCCGATGGTGAATGGCCAGCGCAACAGTGGCGAGCATTTAAAAATTGGTTATTTTGCTCAGCATCAATTGGAGTCGTTGGATGTTAACGCCAGCGGCGCACTGATATTACAGCGCATGAAACCAACGGCAAGCGATCAAGAAATTCGTAATTTTCTAGGTGGATTTGGTTTCTCGGGTGATAAAGCATTAGAAGTTATCGAGCCTTTTTCGGGTGGCGAAAAAGCACGCTTAGCGCTCGCTTGCGTGGCATGGCAAAAACCGAATTTATTAATTCTCGATGAGCCAACCAACCATCTAGATATCGAAATGCGTGAAGCATTAGCCATGGCACTGCAGAATTTTGAAGGCGCAATTTTAATCGTAAGCCATGATCGCCATTTATTGAAATCAACTGTAGATGAATATTGGTTAGTCGATCATCGTAAGGTACAGCCATTTGATGGCGATCTCGACGATTATCATCATTACCTAAATCAGCGTGAACAGTTTGCACCGCAGAGCGAACAAAGCGCAGGCGCCGAAAACAAAGCAGATGCTGGCGTTGATCGTAAAGAACAAAAACGGCTAGAAGCTGAAAAGCGTCAACGCCTTGCGCCTATTCGCAAACAACAGCAGGCGGCAGAAAAGCAAATGGAAAAGCTGCAAAACACACTTGCCGCCATTGAAGAAAAAATGGGCGATTCTGATTTATACGACGCCAGTCGCAAAGACGAGCTGAATAAACTGATTCAAGAGCAAGGTAAATTAAAAGCCGAACTTGAAGAAGTGGAAATGGAGTGGATGGATTTAACGGAGCAGCTGGAAGCTGACGCTTAGTATTTTCTAACATGATGAGCGCAATCGTAATCACAATTGCGCTGTTTAACGATTACTTTACTCGGCGCTGACGCCACCATACAGAGTGACCGACTTATCGCCGCCCTCAATGGACACGTCATTAAAAGAGAAGCCAAAATCCGTTTCATCGTAGACTGAGAACGAAGAATCGCCGACACCCAACGTTAGCTCAATCGTCTTAGAACCACTGCCCGCACGGTCTTGAAATCGCGCATCTGGGATATTAATTTCTATGCTATCGCCAATTGATAAAAGTGTACCGGATTCAGTACCTAAACTTAATCGCTGAGCGCCACCCTCTATACGATTAACACCGGCACAATAAATATTATCGCTCTCCGTACCTTCTTGATCCGACCAGTTCCAAGTTATACCCCCAAGAGGACCAGTCTCATCACTAATCTTGTAATAGGTTGCACGACCTGACGTCGACCAATTTACGTAACCATCAACCACTTCCACTTGAATTTCTGGGGTTACAAAACTTTCAGATAACTGAATGTTGTTTTTTTCGATAACAAGCAAACTGCCGCCACTCGTGGTCCAATAATTATTTTCTAGGCTTAATAAATTAAAGCCATTAGTACATGTGGCGATTTCCAAACCGTCGTCACCACTACGCACAACCACAAATTCTTTGCGGCTGATATGCGTTGTTTCGCGTTCAACCTTGGCACCATCAAGTCCTTTTGCTCTATTAATAATTGACCACACAACAACCCAAGTGCCCGTCATGGATGCGTTACTGACGCTCGCATTGGCTGCCGTGTAAGGATTAAGGGTATAACGCTCTAGGTCGATCGAGCTTCCGCCTCCGGAACCACCACAACCAACCAATAACGTCCCTACTAGTAATCCTGCTTTTTTATTAATCATTACCCTACCCTGGCTAACTAAAAAATGGCCTCTGACGACGCCAATAAACATTAGAATTACTGAGCGCCAGCGGCTTTCAATATTTCTGCGTATTCAACTCCTTGTGCATGGCTCGCTAGAGTTTGCACCAGTGTTTTACCTTCAAGATCAGCTGCGCTCAAGTTATGGCCTTCCGCTTTAAACTGGGCAACAAATTGCGCAAAGGTTTCTGGCAACATATGCCGGTAAGCGCGAATGCCAGAGATAAAATCTTTATCCGTGCCGTCGTAGCTTTCTACCAGCATAAATTCACGGAATTGTTCTTCAGTCCAATCACCACCAAATACTTTTTCTTTGTCTTTCTTTTGCATAAATACTCCTATAATTTTTTCAATGTGTTCGCGGATAAGATCCGCTCCTACATCAAGCTTGCAGTTATCTCAGATGTAAGAGCGAAACTCTTTCGCGATCATGTTCGCGGATAAAATCCGCTCCTACATACACCGACTCATTCGCGGATAAGCAGATCGCTTCTACAGCTTCTTAAACATTAAATCCCAAACACCATGACCACGCAGCTCACCGCGTTTTTCAAACTTGGTTAAAGGGCGATTTTCCGGGCGTTCAACGCATTGGCCTTTACCGGCGATATTTTCATATCCTTCGGCGGCCTCCATCACTTCCATCATATGTTCGCTATAGGCTTCCCAGTCGGTAGCCATGTGGAACACACCACCCACTTTTAAAATACGACGAATAGTTTGCGCGAATTCGGCTTGTACGATGCGACGTTTATTATGCTTTTTCTTATGCCAAGGATCAGGGAAAAACAGCTGTACAGTATCAATACTGGCATCTGGAATAAGCTTCAATACTTCAATCGCGTCGTCTTTGTAAGTACGCAAATTGGTCACACCGGCTTCTTCGGCCAGATATAGCAAAGAACCAACACCCGGTAGATGCACTTCGACACCAATAAAATCTTTTTCTGGCGCGGCTTGGGCCATCTTAACTAACGACTGTCCCATACCGTAGCCAATTTCCAACACCACATGGCTATCGCGGCCAAATACCTCGGTTGGATTAATCACACCATCGCTAAGTTCCATGCCCATGGTCGGCCACTGACGCTCCAATGCGCCTTCTTGGCCTTTGGTTAAACGACCCGCACGGATTACAAAGCTTTTAATACCACGACGATAAACGGGTTTATCATCTTTACCTGCCACTTCATCCGCAGCAACGGTATCCGGCAATTCAGTCTCCAACGCCGATTCTGGCGTTGACTTGTTCAATTCGTTATCAGACACAAATAAGCCCTATGGACGGGAATTAGAATGGGGAATTCGGCTTGCAGCCACTAGCAACAAAGCCCAACCAATCAGCCAGCTAACACCACCAATAGGGGTGATCATGCCGAGTTTGCGCTCACCGGTTAATGCCAAGGCATATAAGCTACCGCTAAATAGAATTAAGCCCGCGGTCATAAAACCGCTCGCTAGGCTTAGCCAGCGATCAGGACGTACCATCAACCAAGCTGCAAGCACCAAGAGTACGACCGCGTGTACCAAATGATATTGCACGCCGGTTTGGTAGGCCGTCATCAATTCAGGGGCGAGCACGCCTTTTAAGCCGTGAGCACCAAATGCACCAAAGGCAACTGCGCTAAAACCGGCAACTGCGGCGACGCGCAAGGTATTTCTTGCCTGCATTGTGCAGCTCCTTGGATCAACAAAAATAGCGTAATACGCAAAACGACTCGCATTATAAAGGAGACTAGGCCCGCCGTCACAATTGGCAGCTAGGCAATGAACACTGCTATCATGCTTTCCCTTAACAGACTCTGGATCTGGGAGATTCTCTTGAAGTACGCCGACCTTCGCGACTTTATCAAATTACTCGAAAAACGCGGTGAGCTTAAACGCATTAAGACACCGGTTGATCCCTACCTTGAAATGACCGAAATCGCCGACCGTGTGTTGCGCGCCAAAGGCCCAGCCCTGCTATTCGAAAACCCCAAAGGCTACGATATGCCGGTGCTGGCCAATCTATTCGGCACCCCCGAACGCGTTGCCTTAGGTATGGGCGAGGAATCGGTAGAGGCACTGCGTGAAGTCGGTAAGCTGCTGGCCTTTTTAAAAGAACCAGAACCACCGAAAGGCTTAAAAGACGCTTGGTCGAAACTGCCAATCTTCAAAAAAGTGCTGGCCATGGGGCCAAAGGAAGTTAAGAAAGCGCCTTGCCAAGAAATTGTATTAGAAGGCGACCAAGTCGATTTATCGAAAATCCCAGTACAGCATTGCTGGCCAGGCGACGCCGGCCCACTGATCACTTGGCCATTAGTTATCACCAAAGGGCCGCATAAAGATCGCCACAATCTGGGCATCTACCGCCAGCAAGTGATTGGCAAAAACAAGGTCATCATGCGTTGGTTGAGTCATCGCGGCGGTGCATTAGACTTTTTAGAGTGGCAAAAGGCGAATCCTGGCAAACCTTTCCCTGTGAGTGTTGCTTTGGGTGCCGACCCTGCAACGATTCTTGGCGCAGTTACGCCGGTTCCAGATACTCTGAGCGAATATGCCTTTGCCGGTTTGCTACGCGATAGCCGTACCGAACTCATCAAAAGTATCGGCAACGATCTACTCGTGCCAGCATCGGCCGAGATTGTTCTCGAAGGTGTTATTCATCCGGGAGAAATGGCACCCGAGGGGCCGTTTGGCGATCACACGGGCTATTACAATGAGGTCGATCAATTTCCGGTCTTCACCATTGAGCGTATCACCCATCGCAAGAATCCGATTTATCACAGCACTTATACCGGCCGCCCACCAGATGAACCGGCGATTTTAGGCGTTGCCTTGAACGAAGTGTTTGTGCCGATTTTGCAGAAGCAATTCCCCGAGATCGTCGATTTTTACCTGCCACCTGAAGGCTGTTCCTATCGCATGGCGATTGTCAGCATGAAGAAGCAGTATCCGGGTCATGCTAAGCGCGTGATGATGGGGGTGTGGTCGTTCTTGCGCCAGTTCATGTACACCAAGTTTGTGATCGTAGTGGATGACGACGTCAACACCCGCAACTGGGAAGATGTTATCTGGGCTATTACTACGCGTATGGACCCGGCTCGCGATACCACTTTGATTGAAAACACGCCAATCGACTACCTCGATTTTGCCTCGCCGGTTTCAGGCTTAGGCTCAAAAATGGGGATGGATGCCACGAACAAATGGCCAGGCGAAACCACCCGAGAGTGGGGTGAACCTATCGTCATGGATGATGCCGTGAAGAAACGCGTCGATGCCCTGTGGAAAACCCTCGGCCTTGATGAATGAATAAACCACAAACGCCAGTTTATAAAGTGACGTTCCAGCCTCGGGGCGTCACCATTAACTGCCGTACAGATCAGACCATTGCCGAAGCGGCTTTGGAACAACGAGTGATCGTGCCGGTTAGTTGCGAAAATGGCGTCTGCCAAATTTGCCAAGGCGAACGCCTACGTGGCGAACTAAGCTTTCGTAACGACCTTGGCGACACAATACTTGAGCAAGATAATCAGGTATTATGTTGCGTTGCCTACCCTAAGAGTGACGTTGAAATAGTTATGAGCGATGTCTACGCCCCGGACCACAAACCGGCGATCACACTGGCTTGTCAGATCAGTCTGATTGAAGCGTTACCAGACGATGTTTATCGTGTTGAGTTAATGGCGCCAGCCGGAAAAACACCCGATTTTTTCGCCGGGCAATATCTAATGCTGCACGTTGGCGAAGGTGACAAGGCGGAACAAATCCCGTATTCCATTGCCTCGGCTCCCGGTAAGCTCACCGCTTCAGATCCGCGCAAATTAGAGCTACACATCGCTGCCAATAGCGACACCGCCGAAAACGTAATTCGTTTTTTACGCCAAGCGGTTATTGCGCGCGTAACCCTGCCTATGGGTGACTGCTTTATCCATCAAGCCTTTTTGCAGAAAAACGCCGATCAGCCCCTCTTGATGGTGGCATCAGGTTCCGGCTTTTCACAAATGAAAGCCCTGATTGAAGCAACGCTGGCATTAGAACCACAGCGCGAAATTCACCTGTATTGGTCAAATCGTGCAGCCGTTGGTTTTTATTTAGCTGACCTGCCACAACAATGGTCACATTCTCACGCTAACTTTCACTACCACCCTATCATTCAGCAGCATGCTGATGATTGGAACGGTCGCGCCGGTTGGATCTATCAAGTGATTCATGAAGACTTCGACGATCTGAGCAATGTACAGATGTTTGCCTGTGGTTCTCCGAACATGGTTTATGGCACACTCGACCAACTTGCTCCGCTAGGGTTGACTGAAGCCAACATGCATTCTGATGTTTTTGCCTACGCACCTCGCGGCTAGATTGCAGGAACTCGCTGAAGCTAATAACTCTCGAACAGAAACACATTAAACGTTACCGCCATCATGAGCGGTAATTTGCTTAATCGAATTTTAATAACCTAAAGAAGGATCGCCAATGAACCTAGAAAGCCTAAACCTGAATCCTGAACTACTGTGGGCCGATTACGTTTTACCGTGGGGCACCCAAATCATTCTAGCCCTATTGATCTTTATTATTGGTCGAATTGCCGTTGGTATGATTACTAATGGTGTGAGCAAAGTAATGACGACCGCCAAACTTGATCCTATTTTGGTCAATTTCTTATCCGGTATTCTGCGCAGCGTATTACTACTGCTTGTTCTCGTTTTTGCGCTATCAAAACTTGGCTTAGACACCACATCACTCGTTGCCTTGTTAGGTGCGGCAGGTTTAGCCGTTGGTTTGGCTCTAAAAGATTCACTTAGTCACTTTGCTGCAGGGGTGATGTTGATTTTGTTCCGCCCATTCAAAGTCGACGATTATGTTGAAATCAACGGTGTTGGTGGTTCTGTAGAACAAATCACTATCCTCAGCACGCGCTTAAAATCACCTGACAACAAGGTGATTACCGTACCGAATGGCAGTGTTTTTGGTAACACTATGATCAACTTCTCTGAACAAGCAACACGTCGTGTCGATATGGTTGTAGGTATTGGTTACGGTAGTGACTTACTAAAAGCCAAAGCCATTCTTGAAGAAATGGTTAACGGCCATGAGCTAGTGCTAAAAGATCCCGCACCAAAGATCGCTGTATCAGAACTAGCCGATTCTTCTGTTAACTTTGTCGTGCGTCCTTGGGTTAACGCCGCCGACTACTGGACAGTTAAGTGGGATCTGACCGAGAAGATCAAACTGCGCTTCGACGAAGAAGGGATTGAAATTCCGTTCCCGCAAATGAGCGTTCATTTCGAGAAGACAGAAAGCGCTGCCTAATACTGGTAATTCGCTTAATAAAACAGGAGGCTTCGGCCTCCTTTTTTTGGGCTAGATTCAGAAGTTTTCATAAAAAAAAGCTTAGGCAAGATATACAAGGTCATCAAATATCAGCCCGCGCAGTCGTGGGATTAGAACGAGTGTTTTATTCCGCACCATCCTAATAAGAAGGACCATATGATGGGCTTTCCGCTTGCAGCAGCTTCATGCAAAACATGCTTTTTAAACGAACACGCATCAGCGTCAAAATGGCCGTTCTTATGCTGGGTGCCAGCGCAAATTTGAGTGTGGCAGCAAAGGTTATTGATTACGCACAAATGTAGGAATCTGCTACTGCAATTCAATAACGTCTTCCACATCACGATGATAAGGAAGCAAAGCAAAGCGGCTAATGACTCATGATCCACTGGGCGAATGTTATTGCCCAAAATAAATTCTATAACATCGTAGCCTTGGTTCATCGCCTGCTTAATCAACGGATAACCGGCCAAAGCACCAATAATGTATAAGCCCAGAACGTTAGATTCGTATTTCGACGACAGCACAGGAATCGCATCCGGCTTATCGCTTGGAAAAGTAATACCGCATTTTTCGACAAAATCGCGCGGCGCGATTTCCCCCAAACGACCGATCACACGATGACACGATGACAACTGATGATTTTTAGACCAACAGGGGTTTTCAAACCAATCTGCAGCATACAGCCGCCTTCGGGTTATTCCCGGACATCAATAACGCCCGTATCCTAAATACAGGCTCAGCTCGGCCCGCCTGCTGATCGTGATAGGCAGCACGGGCAGCGGCACTAAGCCCAGCAGGCCCAGAGCCAACAATAGCAATATGATATTTGCTGATGTGAAACTCCAAGAGCCCTGTACTGTTATCGTTATTATTGTTCGCGGTTTGGTTGTACGCGTAGCACACTACCGCGCTCTATCACTATAGATCGTAATTTTATGTAAAGCGCGGGATGGCGTAGGCTAACAAAGGTCGGTAGGGGCGTAATTTTTGGCGCATATGACCGTATCGCCACGGCTAACGCCGTGAGCGCCGCCCCGAACGAGAAGCAAGCATTAGAGGAATGGTGACGGACAACCAAACAATCAGCGGAACAATGAAGTACGACAACTGCACTTCATCAAACATATTTGACTGCAATACGATCTGAAATACTGTGAAAAAGATCATGCCGCCAAAGTAGAACAACCCATACACCAGCCATTTAGGCAGAGCACTTGAGCCTGATTCAACAATACGTCGGGCAACTTTTACCGACTGATCTAAAAAGAAATACAAGGCCATCGTAGTAATCGCCACGGCGATAGCATGTCGTAAATACCCATCCCAGTAGCCCTGTTGTGATGAGTTATCCAATAGCGAACCGCCGCTATAAATTGCATAGAGGCCGGTTAATATGGTCGACAAGCTGGTGAGAATCGTAAGGTAATCGGCTAACGCGGTGCGGATTTGTGTCATGGCAATAAATCTCTGCTAGCCCTGCTGATTTATTATATTTATTCAGCAGGACTATGTGATGTGGCTATTCTATCAATGGCCTAACGCTAATTGGAAGTGTTCGCAGGCTAAGGTTTCATCGCCTTCGGCCAGCATAACTTTACCCATTTCAGCATGCAGTTCGGGCAACCCTTTAATGCGTAGTCCTGTTTGCAGATACTCGCGCGCTTTTTCAACGTTGTTTACTCGTAGTGCCAATCGTCCAAGCACCAATAACAGCACTGGGTCATTAGGTCGTTCTTGTACTTGTTGCTCAGCAAACAAAAGCTGCTTGTTAGCATCGGTACTTTTAAGACGACCATATATTTCAATCAACTCGTCATGCCATACGTATTTCAAACCGGTGCGCAGGGCTTCTTCCGCTTTGCTTTCTTGATCGGTTTCTAACAGCAAATCAATGTAGCGTTTCATCACCGGGAAGGTATAACGCGTGTCACGAGCGATAGACTCAAACGTTGAGGTTAAATTACCGCCTTGCGTATTCTTAGCGCGATCCAATAGTTGCAGGCTGACATTTTCTTCCAGCTTCTTTAAATCGTCAGCTGGAATTTTGGTCGCTTTTTTCAAGGTCGGCAGTAAATCATTAAGAGCTACCCAGTCTTCAAGATCTTGGTAGGTTTTAACAATCAATTTAAGAACGTACGCATGACGCGGATGCTTTTGACGCAACTGCAATAATACGGCTAACGCTTGCTCATGCTGCTTACGTGATTGCAGTAATTGAACTTGGGTAATACCCACGGCTAGCTCAGAACCTTTAGTGCTTTTACTCGCGGCTTTTAACCATTCATCCGTTGCTTCAGTTTTGCCTTGCTCATAAGCCGCACGTGCGGCAGCAAGATAGTTAATCATCGGCTGATCGGCATCTTTGGCGCTACCGCTTAACTGACGCTCGGCTCGACGCCACTGCCCTTGAGCCAGAGATAATAAGCCACGCGTAGTTTGATGACGCGCACGCACACTGCGACGATGACGACGCCATGAGTTAAAGCGACCATCGCTCTGCAATACGATCAAAATAAAACGAATGGTCCAATAAAGCGCAATCAAACCGCCAGCTAATAACACCAAGAACAACCATAAGCTGGTTTCTAAGGTGTAGTTGTAAAAGCTCAGTAATACATAGCCTGCATCAATATAATAAAACGCACCGGCCAATAACCCAGCCGCGGCAACAAACAGGATTAGCGGAACAAGAAGGATCATTCAGTTCCCTCCTCGGCATTTACCGCTGCCGCTGGTATCACAGTGCCGCGACGTTGCTGTTCTACTAAGGATTGCAGCTCTAACAATGAAGCAGAAATATCTGGACGCGCTGGCGCAGCGTTCCAAGCCTGCAGCTCAGTCAACGCAGCATAAGCGGCACGCGTACGCTCATCTGACATCATTAGATATTCATCCAACCATTGGTGCACACGCTTCAAGCTGTGTTGATACAAATCGGTTTGTTCACGCAACAAAGCAACCTGAGCTTGTTCCAGCATCAAGCGCATATTTTGCTGTAAATAGTACTGCTGGTCGGGGGTTAGCGGCGCAGCAATAGGCGCGGTACGCTCACGAATACGAACCATGCGAGTCACGTTGTCTTTAACGTAGCGCCAAGCGTTCCAGTACCAAGTTTGTTCTTCTAAAGGAATCGGTGCGACATCTTGCGTTTGCGGCTCAGCAATTAGTTTTTCTGGCATCCATGGCAAGCTAGTTACTTGTTCCTGTAATGCCTGAATACGCAGAATCGCACCAACGCGATCAATCGCCGGTACCGCACGCAAGGCTAAAATTTCACGAGCAATGAGCGCGCGGACTTTATCCATGCGTGGATTGCGAGTTTCCAATAGTACATTATCCGCAGCGCTCAGCATGCTCAAAGCACCATCCCAATCACGCTCTAGTTGCAAACGCTGATTGGCTAAACGTAACAGATATTCTGCCTCAGCAAGCAACCAGTCTTGGCGCTCTGCACCTGGCAGCTTACCCAAACGATCGGTGTTGTGTGCAACTTGTTCTTGTAACTGCTGTGATGATTTTGCCAACGACTCGGCGCGACCCATTAATTCATTTTCACGCGCAGATGTTTGATCGAGTGTTTGCAGCGCCGTATTAACATGATCACGCAACACCGCAACTTCTGCCGTGGTGCTTTGTTGTTGCTGCCAACCCAGCCAAACAGCAAACCCCATAATGGCGATAAGAACCAACATCAGGACCAAATTAATCCAAGACAAAGGATGAGCGCTGCGCTTCTCTGTCGCTGGCTTTTTTTCTTTTGCTGCTTTTGAGACCTTAGCTTCCACGATCTCGCCTTGTGGTTCGTTACTCACAGTGTTTTTCCTTTCTTATGAAACCCAAAGGTCCCCGTCATTCATCTGCTGAATACCATGCCCTAAGGCTGGCTAAAGTATCTTCATTACGAGCACTGGCCGCAACCAGTACACATGCGTAACCTGCGCTATTTGCGCGCTCGGCTACACGTTCACTCGGCACCAATATGCCCGCAACCTGCTGAGCAAGATCAGTTACCTGCTGTTCGGCAATATCCAGTGCCTGACCACTACTTAACAGTAATAGTGGTTTCTCCTCTAAAACTTCATGCCACTGCGCTTGGCTGTATGGCACTTGAGTGCGCTCATACAATTCAGCGTATTCAACGACAGCACCCCGTGCACGCAGCACTTCGGCTAAGGTTTCACGCCCGCCGACGCCGCGCCAAATTAGAATCTTACGCCCGCGAATGGCATCTTCTTGCAATCCAGCAACGGCAAGTAAGCCCTCACTATCAAAACGAGTCTCTGGCATAGAGACGGTCATGCCGGAATTTCGCAATGCATCTGCTGTAGTTGGCCCAACGGCGTACCATGCAATACCAACAGGGCATTGCGGCCAATATCGATCTAACCAGTCAAGTCCGCACTCTGCCGCATTTTGGCTTATCGCAATCACAGCGTCATAGTGATCAATATCTAAAAACTGACTGCGCAAGCGCTGACTAGCGCCACTGCTATCGTCAGCAAAGGGCACAATATCAATCAAAGGTTGATGACGAACTTCGATGCCCATCGCTACAATAGCGGTAATTAACTCATCCGCTTGATCGCGCGGACGCGTGACCACGATGACACGGCGATCAAACTTAGCCAAACTACTTAACCTCGTGGCCATAAACGGCGCTGAGAATAGCACCCGCACCCTGAGCCAACAGGTCCTCTGCGGCCTTTATGCCCATTGCTTCGGCATCGCCAGCGACACCTTCACACTCGGTACGTAAAACTTGTAGACCATCGACACTACCAACTAAACCACGCAGGTGAATTTTCTCACCGGTACGTTCGGCATAGCAGGCGATAGGCACTTGGCAGCCACCCTGTAAGCGGCGATTCAAAGCGCGCTCGGCCAACACACAGCTGGCAGTGATGTCATCGTGCAGGGGTTTTATCAAATCGTGAACGGCGCTGTCATTGGCTCGCCATTCAATGCCTAAGGCACCTTGGCCACCTGCAGGTAGCGATTGCTCAGCAGGAATAAAGCTTGCGATACGCTCATCCATTTCCATGCGCAGCAAGCCTGCGGCAGCCAGAATAATGGCATCAAATTCACCAGCATCTAATTTGCCTAAACGCGTTTGCACATTACCGCGTAAGCTTTTAATCACTATGTCTGGGCGCTGCTGCTGAATCTGGCACTGGCGGCGTAAACTCGAAGTACCAACAACCGCCCCGTGAGGCAACTCTTCAATGGTTTTGTAATGATTAGAAACGAAGGCATCAAGAGGATTTTCGCGTGCGCAAATAATGCCAAGCTCTAATCCTTCAGGAAATTCCATCGGCACGTCTTTCATGGAATGAACGGCGATATCAGCGCGACCATCCAGCATAGCGACTTCTAATTCTTTAACGAACAGACCCTTCCCCCCAATTTTGGCTAGCGGAACATCTAAAATCTTGTCGCCTTGAGTCGTGAAGGTCACTAGCTCAACTTCCAAGCCGGGGTTCAGTTCAATCAGACGCGCTTTAATATGCTCTGCCTGCCATAAGGCAAGAGGGCTTTTGCGCGTCGCAATACGCAGGGTCTGTACCGATGTCATAACCATCCTAATGCGGATAAATTCCGCGTGTAGCGCCACCAATTACCCGGCGGCCAGTGAATGTCGTTGGCGGCATGATAGCAGGCAGCGAGGATTTGCAGAAATCCTCACCCAGTTTTACCTATTAAGACCTAGGTTGTGGCCTAGTAAGAGTGGTTGGGGCGAAACGGAGGGGTGGACAAGCAGCCGTTAAAGCTGCTTCATAATCTTGCGTAAGCTAGGTAAGTGACGGCGGCTGACCGGCAGCCCTTGCTCCAATCCACGTAAATATAGAACGGCGCCATGGTCATTTGTTTCTAATCGCTCGATACTTTGGCGCGTCACTAAAGTGCTGCGATGAATACGAATCAACTGCTCACCGAATTCATCTTCAAGTTGTCGTAACGAATCATCAATCAAGGTTTCACCTTGGGAATGAACCACGCTAACGTACTTTTGGTCTGCACTAAAATAGAAGATCGAAGAAACTGGTATTAACTGTAAACCGGCATGCGTTTTAGCACTGATGTGAGTTCGAGCTGCACTCGATATGGGCATAGGTATCGCACTGCCAAGTCGTTCGGCAGCTCGTTTCAGTGCGCGCGAGAGATCTTCTTTACGAATAGGCTTAAGCAGGTAGTCTGCGGCGTTTACTCGAAATGCATCTAACGCATGTTCGTCATAAGCCGTGCAGAATATCACTACCGGAGGGTTGGCAAGCTGTGCAATCTCTGCCGCTGCGGCTAGGCCGTCCATGCCGGGCATTTGAATATCCATCAACACAACATCCGCCTGAAATTGACTCAGCCACGATAATGCAGCAAGACCATTGGCGGCCTCACTTACGCATTGAAAATCACTATGCTCTAGCAATAAACGCTTCAACCGTTCGCGTGCTAATGGCTCATCGTCCACTAGCAGCACTCGATAACTCATGTCGCCTCCTCATGCGAATCATCTGGTATGAATATGCTGACATTATAGCGCTGCCCTAGATCTTCTATTTCTAGCCTCGCACGTCCACCGAACTGAGCGTCTAGGCGTGCCTTAATGTTTTGCTGGGCAATGCGATTCCCCTGTGTCGTCGTCGGGCCGGCTTGCTTAGTGTTGCTCACTTTAATATACCAACCAGGCTCACCAGTACTCGCCTTGCTACGACTAACATGCGTTAGTGAAGTACAGATTTCGCCATTATCGATGGAAGGTTGAATGCCGTGATATACGGCATTTTCCAATATAGGCTGCAACATCAATTGTGGCACTTTCACATCCGGCAGACTGTGAGGCAATTCCCAAACCACCGTTAACCGTTCACCTAAACGCGTTTGTTCGATGTCTAAATAACCTTGCCCCAATGCGATTTCTTCGGCCAAAGAGGTCGGGGTATCGCCGCCCTTTAATACCGCCCGAAAAAGCTGTGCAAGGTCAAGTAACATACGCTCAGCTTTCTCAGGATCGATCACGATCAAGGAGGCAACGGTATTGAGTGTATTGAAAAAGAAATGCGGACGAATATTCGCTTGCAGTGCCGCTAGACGCGACTTTAATTCTGCCTGAGTTTTCAAACGCCACTGACTTTGCACATAAAAGTAGCGTAGTCCCATCGCGGCAAAAATGCCACTAACAAGCATATTGCGCATAATCCAAGACCAGTCGATGGTTTGAATGTACTGCGGCCAGATAAAGTCGCCCAATATCGACACGAGTAAAGTCACTAGCTGAATAATAGCCATCGCTAATACGCTAGCCCCCCACGTTGGCAGGCGCACAAGTAATGTACGAGATTGGCATAAGATAGCGACCGATAACAAAGCCACCCACTGCACAAAGAATGACACCAAGGCAAAGCGAGGAATCGAGAAACTGGTAAGCCCGCTTTCTACCAAAGTGAGCGCCAAAACCAGACCTTCTGTCACTACGAGCAATATAAGAATCGCCCGAGCATTGCAAAGATCCGGCAGGAAAAAACTTTCTAATAAGCGCTGTTGTTCTATGTGAGCAAGACGATTCACGCGGGTGCCTTTTGCTGTTTATTCGAGCCAACCATCATTAGGTTAGCGCTAGTCTGTCGTGCCTGCGCCTCAGCAGCAAGCATACTGGCAAGCAAAGCTGCACAAACGGCGACATTTGGGCTGCCAAACGGTTATAATTCGCGCCATTCTTTATCCTCCACGCCGTTTATTCAGATTTATGAGGTGCACTATGTCCGATCAAACCACCAACGCTTCTTGGGGTGGCCGCTTTACCGAAGCGACCGATGCCTTTGTTGCCCGCTTTACTGCGTCGGTGGATTTTGATCGCCGCATGTACCGCCAAGACATCCTTGGCTCGATTGCTCACGCAAAAATGTTATGCAAAGTTGGCGTATTAACCGAGCAAGAACGCGACGATATTTTGCGTGGCCTGGAAGAAGTGCGCATTGAAATTGAACGCGGCGAATTTGAATGGTCGGTCGCGTTAGAAGATGTGCACATGAACATCGAAGCCGCCCTGACCAAGAAAATTGGCATCACAGGCAAAAAACTGCACACCGGACGTTCACGTAACGACCAAGTTGCCACCGATATTCGCTTATACCTGCGCGACGAAATTGACAGCATCAGCGCCGAACTCACGCGTCTACAACAAGGCTTGATTGAATTGGCGGAGAAAGAAGCCGATACCATTATGCCGGGGTTTACTCACCTGCAAACTGCGCAGCCAGTGACCTTTGGTCATCATCTACTGGCATGGAATTCCATGCTTGAGCGCGACTATTCACGCTTGCAGGATTGCCGTGCACGGATGAATCAGTTGCCATTAGGTGCTGCCGCCTTAGCTGGGACGACTTACCCAATTGATCGCCATTACACCGCTGAATTACTGGGTTTTGATGCACCAACAGAAAACAGCTTAGATTCGGTATCGGATCGTGATTTCGCTATTGAATTCACCAGTGCGGGAGCGCTGATCATGATGCATCTATCGCGCTTCTCAGAAGAATTAGTGCTGTGGGCTTCGGCACAATTTCGTTTCATTGACTTACCGGATCGCTTTTGTACTGGCTCTTCAATTATGCCGCAGAAGAAAAATCCCGATGTACCTGAATTAGTGCGTGGCAAAACAGGCCGAGTGTATGGGCATCTAATGAGCCTATTAACACTGATGAAGTCACAACCATTGGCTTACAACAAAGACAACCAAGAAGATAAAGAGCCTTTGTTCGATGCTGCCGATACCTTGCGCGACAGCTTGCGCGCGTTCGCTGATATGGCACCGAACTTAATTGCGCGTAAGGATGATATGCGCGAAGCCGCGATGCGTGGTTTCTCTACCGCAACTGATTTAGCCGATTACGTTGTACGTAAAGGCATTCCGTTCCGTGATGCCCACGAAATTGTTGGTAAAGCCGTGGCTTACGGTTTAAACACAGGCAAAGATCTAAGCGAAATGTCACTGGAAGAATTGCAGCAGTTCTCGACTGAAATTACTGCCGATGTGTTTGAAGTATTAACGCTGGAAGGCTCTGTAGCAGCCCGCAACCATATTGGTGGCACCGCGCCTGATCAAGTGCGTGCAGCGGCGTTACGAGCAAAGGACTTAATCGCTACTCGCGGCTAATAATGCCTAGCTCAATCGTAGAAAAAGACCCGCTTATGCGGGTCTTTTATTTCATGCAATTAACGCAAATCAAATCCGTGTTACGTCAACAGATCAACTTCTCAGACCTGTTAACCTTTACCCAGAACATTCCCGTCGAATGACTTGAGTTGGCTCTGCTGCTTTCCGCACAAGCCCGTATCCGTCATTGAAATCCGTTAGTTCATCAATGCCACTGCTGGTTTCCCTTACCAAATGCCGAAGAAACGACTTTCGGTAGGTTGCGGGCATACCCGCCAAACGTAGTGGCTTTATCTTTCGCTAAAAAATACGCCGATGTGCCAGCGACCATGGTGGTTGCGATAGAGCTGCCAGCCATCACCGCGTTAAAACCATTCGAAAGTGCGGTGTAGCCAACGTACCCTGTGACACCACTCAATCCCATGATGGAACCTGCGGTGATCGCTTTATCAGAGAACTTATCCCGTGCATCTCCATTAAACAGAATATCGAAGTCGTTGATTTTGGTGCCCACGTAATTCAGACCCACTTTTTCGCACAGCGCTTCTAACTGTTGTTCGCGGCAATCTTTGCCGCGTGGATTCGAGAAAAAGACCGACTGTTTTACCAAATTACTTGCAGTGTCTTTCAATGCCCCGGCTTGTTGCTGGGTATTCAGGTATTTAACTGCGTCCACAAACACACCGGCGGCTTCGCCATGAATCAACCAACGTACCGAGGCGTTATTTAATTTTGCCTGCTGAATAAAGGACACAATGCTTTCGACATGGGCGCGGTCTTTAAACTCGTTGTTCATCCAGAACAAGGAAAAGTGATTACCCTGCGCCTGCACCTCGGACGCACTGAACGCCGCACGATAGGCTTTGGTGATGTGATAACCAATGACCTCTCCAGCCTCTTCTTTATCCTCGAACTTCCCGGGAATCGCCGCCGTATGCGCGCCTTTCCATTGATGGGATAAATTCATTTTTCCTTTCAGCCCATCTTGCGTAATCCAATTATTTCTGTCACGAATCCACGCAGATTTGTACAAGCCGGGCGACTGTCCTTCAGCCGAAACCAGACTCTGGTCCACTTTAAGAGCAATCAATTCAATACGGTCCGCCTGCGCCAGACTGTAGCGCATAATAAAGGGACCAAATATTTTATGCTGGATGCCTGTATGGGTTCGCCCACCCGGACAGGCCGCCAGATCGTATAGGGCCCGCATCATCGTCGTCAGATAATAATTACCATTATGATTCTGTTTAATGTACTTCCACTGTTCGTATTGTTTTTCGGCCATATACACCGGGCGGCAGATATTACTACTGTCCCGCTGGGTGATAATGGCGACTAACGGGGTGTTGGTATTGCTTCCGTTCATAGGGCAGTCCTTTTCTTAATAAAATTACAGATGAAATTCGGGTGGCTGGGTGTGATACTGGGTGATAACGACATGGCGCTCGCCCTTATTGGTGTCTCCGTCCCGCCATTCAGGGTATACCCAGTTATAAGGTTGACGTTGTGGCGATATGGTTGCGTCCGGCCACTGAGATTGAACTTCGGCCTTGCGCTGCTGAGCGTGCTCACTCAGCGTGAGGGTGACTGAGTTCAGTACCTTGTCTCGTACGCTGTTGACAAAACGGTTGGAATGTTCGGCGGGCTTATACCCCAGATTATGAAACATCAAGCGGATATAGTGATGGTCATCCAATGGCGTGACCGCATAGCTTGAGAACTGAGAAGGGGCAAATGAGTTAGAGTCACCGTCGTCTGCTTTGCGCATCTCATAGCACACCCATAAGCAGCCGTTCTTTTTCTCAATACGCCAGTTGACCGGTGCTACCTCCTTGGCAATCTGTGGCGTCTCTGGGCCCATTTTGAACATCAGGCGGTTAATCACTTGCTCAAAATGGTTTGGGTTAAAGCAACTCATCCCTTTCGGCAGGCTGTCTATGCGTTCTACCACGGCGACAAAGGATATTGATCCGATATTCCGTAGGCGAGTCAGTGGCCCAAATATCTCCCATCGACGGGCGATAAACCACTTGTTATTGAATACTGCCGTACCAATAGGGTCGCCACCATAGCCGGTGGGATCATAGATGTTCATCGTCTCAATAGGGTCACAATGCGCTTCAAAGCCATCTGAACTGTAGTGGGGCGGTAGCTTGAGTGATAGTACAGAACCCGACAGGTCGATATTAATGTGCTCCGGCGTATTCAGGCCAGGCATACAGGGGTGTTTGCGGGTAGCAAAAAGTCGTTTAAGCATCAGTCGTCCGTGAGAATTGAGTCAGCGTTGCAATGCTGTCGATGATACCAGCGTGAACTCCAGCCTGAAAGCGGTATGAGAATGGCTGCCCCGCTTAAGTGAACAGCATTACGCTACTTCGCGGGGTTTTTATTATTTTTTTCAACAGCACAAATCAAATCCGTGTTACGTCAACAGAAACGGTCATTGCAGGATCACTACCACCGCCAAAAATCACGCCGCGCAATGGCGTGACATCATAAAAATCGCGCCCCCATGCGGTAATAATGTGCTGTTCACCCGCCATGGTATTGTTAGTTGGGTCAAATTCGAACCAACCCTCGCCCGGCGAATAAACAGAAAGCCACGCGTGTGTCGCGTCTGCACCGACCATTTTTTCTTGGCCCGGAGGCGGTAAGGTTTCTAAATAACCTGAGACGTATTTAGCGGCAAAGCCCATCGCGCGCAAACAACCGATTTGTAAGTGAGCGAAGTCTTGGCAGACACCCTTACGACTGGCCATTACTTCTGCAATTGGCGTTGCAATCGTTGTCGCGGCGGGAGAGTAAGCAAACTCTTCAAATATACGCTGAGTTAAATCTGACACGGCCGTTAGTAATGGGCGCTCGTCACTAAATAAGTCTTTAGCAAAGTCGCGCAATTGATCATCGGCGCGAATCATTGACGACTCTAATTGATATTCACGGGCAAGGATCACGTCCTCAGAACGCGCACGCGCCATCTGTTTACGCGCCTCTCCGCAAGTACGACCAATATCCAAATTTGCATCGCCAATTTGCGAACCCGTTTCAACTTCACAGCTAGAAGTAATCACTAATTCGCGATGAGGTTTTTGAATTTCAAAGTGGTAGGCACTGTTACCAAAATAATCGGTACGGCGTGTTCCTTGCGCTACTGTCGGAGACACATCAATACGGCTATTGATACAAGTCTGGCGACGTGTGCTGCGCGGAATCATGTGCGCTAAGTTATAGCAATGCGATACCCGATTGGCGTAGCGGTATTCCGTAATATGACGAATACGATAGCGCATTACACACCCTCCCACTGACTACTGACCAACTGCTGAGATTGTTCACGGTGATCAAAGTAGCGGTCGGTAATCATATCACTGGCTCGCAGCAACAAGGCTTCTAATTCCGTAAGCACATTTTTAAGTTGTAAACGCGTACCATCAACATCAGCACACATATCATTTAATGACGACAGTCGCACAAGCGCACTGCCTTCTACCATGATGCGTTCCGCCGGTGGTAGCTCGTGTAAATACCCTTTTGAGTTCGGCAATTTACGCACATGAGCTAACATTTGAGTTAACTGATAAATAATAGAGCGCGGGTTGTCGCCATCCAGTAGCACGAGATCTAAACTGGTTTGAATTGCAGTTCGGGCACCATAACGACGACGATAACTAATTAAACCTTCGAGGGTTAATAGCAATGCTTCGTTAACGCGAGACTGTTCCGGCTCAGGCAACACAGTGGATAACAAGCAATTCATTAGGGCGCTGCTTTGCGTTGCTCGTTCTAAGCGACGACCTAATTCCATGAAGCGCCAACCGAAACCACGAATCATACTTTCATGATTTAAGCCCGATAGCGCCATTAATGCTGTCACTAAAGGATCAAGTGCTTCTTCCGGTGCCGACAAACGCGCAACCGTGAAAGTACTATTTAAATCGGCTAAGGCATCACGAATATCGTTAATCACCCGATAGGTATCAGACGATAATAATTCCTTGGTTTCATCTGCACAGAACAGCATGGAGTTAAGATTATTGGCAATGCTGCTCAGTACCGCGCCATCCTGTAACTGCCGCACTAAATCTTGATCGCTGATTAAATCGCCAACCAATACCGTCGTGGTGACTTTAGCCACCGCCGCGCGGAATTTTTGACGCAGACGCGGGGTTAATGGCTCTTCACCATTGAGTAACATAAAGGTGGTGCGCAAAATACGTAGTGACGCTTCAGCACGCTCGGCATAACGTCCCATCCAATATAAATTTTCAAGCACGCGGCTTGGCAAATTAATATTTTCGGCTTCGCGAACCTGCAGATCGTCGCCACGCGAATTACTTTCGAGTAAACGCTCAGGCTCAGAAGCAACCACCCAAGTATCTTTACTGTTCGCGCCACTTTGACTAGAGATAATAAATTCACTCTCAGTACCACCCACGCGGGTTAAACCACCGGGCATAATACTGTACGAATTATTACTAGCGACCGCGAAACTGCGCAAAATAGCAGGGCGAGGTAATAACTGGCTGTCTTGAAAACTCGGTAAATAGCTAGCCGCCATCACAGGCTGGGCAACGTACTGAGCGGGATTCGCCAAAATACGTAAACGCAACTCAACCAACTCAGCTTGGGTTAGCAATGCGCCAGCCGAACTGCTTATGCCGCTGGTGCGATAAATCGGTTTAATAACTAATTCAGGTAAATGTTCGAGAACATAGGCAAGGTCATCCGGCTCACCACACCAATGCGTTTGAACCGAGGGTAAACGCAGTTCACGGCCAAGTAAGGCTTTCGATATCTCGGGTAGATAGCGCAAAAATACCGGATTTTCTAATACGCCAGAACCTAGCGGATTAGCAACAATCAGATTACCGGCACGCACGGCTTCTAATAAACCGGCAACACCTAAACGTGAATCGCTGCGCAACTCGACCGGATCGCAGTACCAATCGTCAACGCGACGCAGTAATACGTCAACGCGGTTTAAACCATCGAGGGACTTCATCCATAAGAAGCCATTGCGTACAACAAGGTCATCGCTTTGAACTAAATAAAACCCCAAATAGTTGGCAAGATACGCATGCTCAAAATAGGTTTCATTGCGCGGACCGGGCGTTAGCACTGCGATGCGTGAACGGCTGCTATGCGGCGACAAACTAATCAGTTTATTACGCAGCTGCTGAAAGAACGCGGCTAAACGGTGGACGTGGCTGTCACGGAATAAACTCGGAAACACCCGAGACATCACAGTACGGTTTTCTAACGCATAACCAGCCCCACTTGGCGACTGTGTACGGTCACCAATGACCAGCATCTTGCCATCGTCATCACGAATTAGGTCGACGCCATGCAAAATAAGCTCATGCTCGCCCGGAACGGTTATGCCATGACAAGCACGTAAAAAACCGCGATGGCTAAACAAGGCTTCAGCTGGAATGATACCTTGGCGCAACAACTTACCGGGGCCATAAATATCGCGTAATAATAAGTTAAATAGCTCGCCACGCTCTTGTAAGCCAGCTTCTATCGTCCCCCATTCATCACTACTGATGATATTGGGGACAAGATCTAGATTCCAAATGCGGGACGGTGATTTAGCATCGCTGTATATATTATAGGTAGCGCCATCATCACGCAGAATACGCAATGCTTTCGCTTGGCGCTCGCTAAAGGCCTCAGGACCAAGCTCTGCGATACTTTCTAGAAGATAGGACCAATGCGGGAGAATATTACCCTCATTGTCACGCACCTCATCGCCGTTTCCGGCGACAGGTGGGTAAGACAGCCCGGCGGGCAAGATAACAGCCGGATCAATGGACATGAGGAAAGCCTGCAGATAAATAAGTTATCTGCATTATGTCAGAACTAGCCAACATTCTCAGCTTCCCATTGGCGTCCGTAGATCAAGAGTCAGTGGATATTCGTCCGTTGACTCTTCAGGCGGAGGCGCCATCGGACGAGGATCGGTTTTCGGGAAGAACTGACGCAAGGCATCAACGTCCGGACGCGGAGAATAGGCCCCTTGCGTATGGTTCATTTCAGCAAAGCGATTCACTCGACGCGATTCCGCCTCATTGGCATTGATCGGGAATGTATCGTAGCTACGACCACCCGGATGAGTGACGTGATATTCACACCCCCCCACAGAGCGGCCATTCCATGTATCGATCAAGTCAAAGACCAACGGAGCTTGCGCACCAATGGTTGGATGCAATGACGATGGCGGCGCCCATGCTTTATAACGAACACCCGCCACAAATTCGCCATTGCGACCAGTTGAACGTAACGGTACACGGCGACCATTACAGGCCAAAATGTAGCGGCTACCTACCATGCCGGTAACTTTCACCTGCACGCGTTCTACCGACGAATCCACATAGCGGGCAGTACCAAAGCTTGAGACTTCTTCGCCCAGTACATGCCATGGCTCAACCGCCCAGCATAGCTCCAGCTGGATATCACCCAGCGTCGCTGTGCCGTAATGCGGGAAGCGGAATTCACGGAATGGCAATAGCCACTCTGCTTTGAAATCAAGACCATGAGCTTGCAAGTCTTTAGCAACTTCGCTGACGTCTTCCCAAATAAAGTGCGGCAGCATGAACTGATCATGCAAACGCGTGCCCCAGCGTTCTAGCTTCTGCTTGTAAGGGTTCTTCCAGAAGCGAATCACCAGTGCTCGAATCAACAAAGCTTGAACCAATGCCATGCGGCCATGCGGCGGCATTTCGAAGCCACGGAATTCAAGTAACCCTAAACGCCCTGCAGGACTGCCCGGCGCAAATAACTTATCGATACAAAATTCTGCGCGGTGAGTGTTACCGGTCAAATCGATCAAAAGGTTACGCATCAGACGATCGATTAACCACGGCTGTGGCACTTCGCCTTCTGGAATTTGCGCAAAGGCAATTTCAAGTTCGTACAAGTTCTCGTCTCGGCCTTCATCGACTCGCGGTGCCTGACTGGTTGGGCCAATAAAGGCACCAGAAAACAGATACGACAACGATGGATGGTTCTGCCAATAGGTAACAAAGCTGCGTAGCAAATCTGGTCGACGCAACATAGGGCTATCGGCTGGCGTTTTACCACCGAGCGTAATGTGGTTACCACCACCGGTACCAGTATGGCGACCATCAAGCATGAACTTTTCCGCGCACAAACGAGTTTGACGCGCTGCTTCATACAACTCTGTCATATTGCTAACCATCTCACGCCAGTTACTCGCAGGGTGGATGTTAACTTCGATCACACCTGGATCTGGTGTTACTAGCAATTTTTGCAAACGTGGGTCGCGAGGCGGTTCATAGCCCTCAATAATCACCGGCGTATTGAGTTCAGCGGCCGTTTCTTCAATTAGAGCCATGATCTGAATGTAACTTTCAAGATATGGCAGTGGTGGTAAGAAAATATGCAACTTGCCATCACGAGGCTCAACACACATAGCGGTGCGAACCAGATTCTTCCAGCGATCTTTAGCTGGCGTTTTATCGTCAGCTGGATTCGGTTGCTCGCTATGCTTAGGTGTCGCTTGCTTAGCGTCAACTTGGCCCTTTGCAGAAGCCTGAATGATCTGATCACGACTCGCCAGAGGAGCAAGATCACGCATCGCATCGGCTTCTTGAATAAGCTGATCTTCCGTTGGCGGCGGCAAGCTACCCAGCGGTAAACGCAATCCCATTGGCGAATCACCAGGGATCAGGGTTAACCGACCACGACGGAATTCCCACGGGCTAGAACGCCAGCCTTCTGAATACATATCCCAATCTATTGGCAACACATAGCCACTTGGGGTATCTAACCCTTTATCCAGCACACGCGCTAAACGACGACGCTCAAGATCATCCTTCGCATTGGCAATACTGAGTTCGAAATCAACCGGTAGATTTTGTTCCGCCAACAGATAATGCAAACCGTCTTCATAGGCTGCTTGAATACATTCGCCATCAAGTCGCAAACGCTTAGCCAGCTTATCTATAAACTTAGCCGCATCTTTCTCGGTATGACCGTAATCTTTATCGACACGCGCTAACAACTCAGGACGGCGCCACATTGGCTCGCCATCAGTACGCCAGAATAAGCCTAATGCCCAGCGCGGTACTTCTTCACCCGGATACCACTTACCTTGGCCGTAATGCAGCAGGCCTTGCGGGGCAAAATGATCGCGCAAACGCAGTAATAGCGTCTTCGCTAGTGCTAGCTTATCTTTACCTAAAGCAGCCGTATTCCATTGCGCTGACTCCATATCATCAATCGATACAAACGTAGGCTCACCACCCATGGTTAAGCGCACATCATTGGTTTCGAGAAGGTCATCGACCTTATCACCAAGGGCTAAAACATCCGCCCATTCGGCATCCGAATACGGCTTAGTCACACGCGGATCTTCATGAATACGCGTTACTTCGTTGGAATAGCTGAAGGTCACCTTACATTTGTCTGTAGCACCGTTAATGGGTGCTGCCGATACTGGATCTGGGGTACAAGCCAATGGAATATGGCCTTCACCGGCGAAGAGACCGGATGTTGGATCCATGCCGACCCAACCCGCTCCCGGCAAGAAGACTTCACACCAAGCATGTAAATCGGTGAAATCGGCTTCCGGGCCAGAAGGACCGTCGAGTGACTTCTCATCCGACGTTAATTGCACTAAGTAGCCCGAAGCAAAACGCGCCGCCAAACCCAAATGACGCAACACTTGCACCATAAGCCATGCCGAATCACGGCACGAACCTTTAGCCAGCTCTAAGCTTTCTTCGGGTGACTGAACGCCAGGTTCCATACGCACACCGTATTCTAGCGCGCTTTGAATTTTCTGATTTACAGTCACTAAATAATCAATGGTGCGCATCTTCTCTTTGGTGATGCTTTCAACCATTTTCTTGAATAGTGGGCCTTGCTCTTCGCAATGCAAATACGCTTTTAGCTCTTTACGCAGCTGTTTGTCGTAGGCAAATGGAAATTCTTCGGCGTAGTCTTCAATAAAGAAATCAAACGGGTTAATCACGGTCATATCCGCGATTACTTCGACTTCAATTGCTAAACGTTTGGTTTTTTCAGGAAAAACTAAACGCGCTAAGAAGTTGCCGTAAGCATCTTGTTGCCAGTTAATGAAATGCTCTGGCTCTACTTTCAAACTATAACTTTTTATTGGCGTGCGGCAGTGCGGCGCTGGACGTAAGCGCACCACGTGCGCAGACAAGTTTACTGGACGATCAAAGTCGTAATACGTCTTATGCTGCAAAGCAACGGTAATGGTCATGGTGTTTCCTGCCCCGACGGGTATCTACTGTTCTGACAGAAACCAAGTTCTGCCAATGAGCTGGTGCAAATTTTGTATCGCTATCTGCAGCTCGTTCAAATCGTCACGAAACGACGACCCATATGATTCACTGTTGGTACTGGCAATGACGACCTTGTGAAGGGCATCCGCTTCACGCTTAACATCTTTAGATTTAGGCAAGGCTTTGGCAGACGCAATAATGGTGTTCAAGCAATAAGTAATGGCTCGCGGAAAGTGGTCATCTGCTAAAAGAAAGTGAACAACCGGCGCCCCTTTAATGCTGCAACGCATTGCCCGACGGAACGGTTGATCAGCATTAAGTGAGCGCAATACGTTAGCCCAAATAATCTGCCGAGAGTTAACCGCAAACTCATCGTCTTCAACTTGTAAAATCGCTGCAATAGCGGCGTCCAAGTTACGCGTTGTCATATCAGCACGTTCAATATTTTGCCCAAGCATTAACATATCCCACGCTTCATCACGAGACATGTTCACAAACATCAGACCGACAATTTGCTGGCAGGCCTTAATCACGTGATCTAGAAACTCATGACGATTGCTGCGGTTGATGCCTTGGTTCAGGTTCTCTTGCACGAACTGGGTCAGCTCGTTAACCATCTCCCAAGCTTCCGCAGGAATAACATCACGAGTGGTGCGGATATTTTCACGGATACTTTGTAGCGAGCTAACAATTGAGCAGGGATTCGTATCGTCGCCCAATAAAAACTTCACCACGTTACGCTCATCACGCACCGAGTAACGATCGTTAAAGTCTTGCTCCAAACTATTAATCACGATCAGGTTGTACCAACCGAAGTTGACCTGACGTGGCATATCAAATAACAACTGGTCATAAATATTGACCAAGCGTGCAGTACTTTCTACGCGCTCAATATAGCGAGCGGCCCAATAAACTCGTTCAGCAACTTTAGATAGCATTAGCGATTACCCGTTGTGGTATCTACGATCCAAGTGTCTTTACTACCACCACCTTGGGAGGAGTTGACCACCAGGGAGCCTTTTTTCATAGCAACACGGGTTAACCCCCCAGTTGTCACATAGGTGTCTTTGGATTGCAGGATAAATGGTCGCAAATCCAAATGACGCGGCTCCAATTTGTTTTTACCCACCAACGTCGGCGCGGTCGATAATGCCAATGTTGGCTGAGCAATATAATTACGCGGGTTCGCTTTAATTAACTCGGCAAAGGTTTCGCGTTCTTTTTTAGTCGAATGCGGCCCCACCAACATACCGTAACCACCTGATTCGTTCGCCGGCTTCACAACTAACTTATCGAGGTTATCGAGCACATAGGCGCGCTGCTCGTCGTCATAACATAAGAAGGTTTCAACGTTAGGTATTAAAGGCTCTTCTTTTAGATAGTAACGAATAATATCCGGCACAAATGCGTACACTACTTTGTCGTCGGCAACGCCTGCCCCGGGAGCATTTGCGAGCGCAACATTACCTGCGCTCCAAGCGCGCATTAAACCAGCAACGCCCAATACCGATGTTGGATCAAATACTTCAGGATCTAAGAACAAGTCGTCGATACGGCGATAGATCACATCGACACGCTCAAGACCGGCAATGGTCTTCATATAAACACAATCATCATCTTGAACAACAAGGTCACTGCCTTCAACCAGCTCTGCACCCATACGTTGAGCTAAAAACGCGTGCTCAAAATAAGCCGAGTTATAAATACCCGGCGTAAGAACCACGATCACAGGCTTGGCAATATCGCGTGGCGATAATGCCACGAGAGTATTGAACAAATGCTCAGGATAATCACCAACAGGGGCAATATTGACCTTCTCGAACACCTCAGGCAAAACGCGCTTCATAATTGAGCGGTTCTCTAGCATGTAAGACACGCCCGATGGCACGCGTAAATTATCTTCCAGCACATAAAACTGGCCATCAGAATCGCGTACCAAATCAGTGCCACAAATATGCGCCCAAACGCCGAAGCGCGGACTCACACCCTCACACTCTTTAAGGTAGTTCTTTGATTGCTTGAGAATAAACTCGGGAATAATGCCGTCTCGAATAATGTTTTGATCATGGTAAAGATCGTCAATAAACATATTCAGGGCTTTCAAACGCTGCTTTAAGCCAGCCGCTGTTTTGTCCCATTGAGCTTTAGAAATCACCCGCGGCACAATATCAAAAGGCCAGGCGCGGTCAATGTTCCCACCTTCGGTGTAAACAGTGAACGAAACCCCCATATCTTTGATCGTGGAGTCGGCGGCTATTTTGCGCGAATTAATGTCATCTTCTGACAAGGAACTTAGATAATTGACGAGCTGACGGGCAGGTTGGCGAGCATTGCCCGGACTGCTGATTAACTCGTCGAAGAAATTTTCCTGAAGTTCGTATTTCTTCCAATCGATTGGCATAGAAGTCTCTGACGGGAATTAAATTTAGCTTTATCAACGGATGAGTAGAACACCCGAAGGTGCCTAGCCGCAAGGGTTGAGCACACTGTGATTGAGTTTGTCGTCTTTCGCCAGTAGTAATTAGAAATATTGCTACTTTCGACGAAACCAGCTTGGGACGTTATTGACACTGACGAATCGAAAAACCAACACGGCATGAATCAACCCTATGATCAGCCCCGGCGCCATGTCACCAGCAGCCATTAAGTCCCACACCAACATAGGAAGGGTTAAAATCGGAAACCATGCAAAGTACCGATAAAAAACCCGCTCAAATCTCGACCCTAAGGTGTCCACCTCATTATTATTTTTATCAACAACTGACATATGAACTCCTAAACCTAGTACTACAACCTATCAAGCGGACCACAGATAACTACCAGATACCATTAGCCAAACGTCGTGCATATTCGTAACAGGCTCAGCGCTGAACATCCAGCGATTTGACCAAGCTCTGCTAGACTCAGTGGAGAATAATTAACATTAAGGCTTTCGATCATAGTGCGCGCCATATGGATATTGTTAACCATCGCTACTCTCGGATTGGTCGCAGCATGCTTGCCGACCGAGGCACCTCTGCGTATTGGTACCAATGTTTGGCCTGGTTATGAACCGTTTTATCTAGCACGACAGCTTGGTCACTATAAAGATCAAGATATTAGGCTAATTGAGTTACCGTCATCGACGGATGTGATGAATGCGCTTCGTTTAGAACAACTGGAAGGGGCAGCACTGACCTTAGACGAAGTCATTACCTTATCCGCGGAAGGGTTAGATCTCGTGGTCGTCATGGTTTGTGACATATCCAATGGTGCTGATGTTGTTATGGCTCGCCCAGAAATTACATCGCTCGTGGATTTACGGGGGAAACATATTGCAGCAGAAACGACCGCAGTAGGGGCGCTGATGCTGGATTCACTGCTGAAAGCCGCCAATCTATCCGCCTCAGATGTTAAAATTGAGTATCTCCCTCCGGCAAACCACGAAGATGCCTATCTCCGTAACGACATCGATGCCATGGTTACATTTGAACCTTATTCGTCCAAGCTTGCGGATGTTGGCGCTCAGGTCCTCTTTGACAGCTCACAAATCAGCGGGCAAATCGTCGACATACTTGTCTTTAACCGCCAGCTCGTCAACAACCAAGATAAGCGAATAGGTAGCGTTATCGATGGTTATTTCAAAGCACGAAAGCTCATTATTGAGCACGATTCACATGCATTTACTGTAGTTAACCAACGTCTGCGACTACCACCTGAACAACTACCCAAGGTCTATAGCCAGCTAATATTCCCAAGCCCTGAAGAAAATCGCCGCCAATTATCAGGCGAACATTCATATTTAAGCCGAACTGCAAATGAGCTCGCCGAATTAATGTCTCGGCAACATCTAATACCGAGAAAACCAGAGCTTTCGAGATTCACTACCGACCAATTTATCTCGGTAACAAAATGAAGCGGCATTATTCTATCCGTCGATTACTTATGTATTGGTCATTATTGGCCCTTGGCGTCACTGCAGTGATTCTTGGCTATTTTCTTTTCCAGAGTCGACTAGACCTATTTGAAGAAAACTGGAAAAGCAAAATTCAGTACGATCTGGAAAGTCTGCGTATTGTGATGCAGCAACAACTACTGAACGATGATTGGAGTCAAGCTGATCAGAGCCTAAGTAATATGGCAACGCGTCCTCATTTATTGTATATGGCCCTGTTTGACGAAAAAGATAAGCAAGTACAACTCGCTACCAGCAGAGCAGATATCGGTCACCGATTTAACCGCAATCTGGTAGCAAAAGATCTCGATTCCAAGCTGCGTATATTTCAGGTATCACGTCAACAAGATCAATTTTATGCATTAATACCTATTCAAATTCGGTCTAACAAATCTCGTATTAACTCTGCCGCTTGGGTGTATGCCCACTATGACTCCCATCAAGACTACAACGCAATGCTGCTAGGATTGTTGCAAAAAATATCCATCGTCGTAGCCATGATGATTCTCTATCAATTAGGTCAGAGCCATATAGTTCGCCAGCATGTATTAGAACCTCTGCAACGACTTGTGAGCTTCACTAAATTACTGCAAGAAGGCCGAATGGGGGACACGATCAAAACCCATACATCAACAGAATTTGTCTATCTAGAAAATGCATTTAATGGACTCAGCATCCATTTAAAACACTCCATGCGCCAGATCGAACAGCAGCATATGCTTAATAGCGCTTTCACTCTTGGCTTTCCTGATATCGCCTTTGTGGTAGACAGTAATGGTATTATTCGTGGCCGCTTTGGTAGTAGCGCGAGCTCAGTCGACCGTTTAAATAGAGACTTAATTGATACCCCATTTACCGCGTGGGTCAATCTATCTGAAGTAGCACTGTTAGAAGAAAATAAACAACGCGCGATTGATACGCGCGAGTTAGTGATTCATGAGTTTCGCCATGATAATGTTTTTTTCGAATCACGCATGGTTCCGCTTATTGATCAAGAAAATCACGATATCTCACGCGGAGTGCTCTGGTTAGTTAGAGATATAAGCGATATTAAACTCAAGCAAGAGCTGATTGAATATCAGGCCAACTTTGATCCGCTAACGGAACTCGCCAATCGGCGCTTAGCATTAGATCGTATTGAGCAAAAAATAGTGCAATCTCAGCAAGAATCCAGCTGGGGGGCCGTGTTATTTATCGACCTAGATCACTTCAAGAATATTAATGATTCGCTTGGACATCCGATAGGGGACCAACTCCTCATTGATATTGCTGCCCGTCTTAAATCGACGACAGATCACCAAGATCTTATCGCTCGATTGGGCGGTGATGAATTTTTAGTATTAAGCGGTGAACTGGCAACGACAGAGTTATTAGCCAGTAAAAATGCCGAAGCTCTCGGTATGAAGATTTTGTCTGCCATTAAAGAGCCATTTACAATTGATGTGAATAGCTTCCATTTATCCGCCAGTATCGGCATCGCTTGCTTCCCTCACGACGGTATTACCGCGAGTGATTTAATTCGCCAGTCGGATACCGCGATGTACCACGCCAAAGCACTTGGACGCAGCCAAATCTGTATTTATAACCACAGCATGCAAGAAAAAACCAAAGAGCGGCTACACCTATTTAATGACTTGCACCAAGCAATCTTGGATAACGCCTTTTCCTTGGTGTTCCAACCCCAACTTGATGATGAAAACCATATCATTGGTGCCGAAGTGTTGTGCCGCTGGGTAAATCGCGGTCAATCGGTTAGTCCTGACGTATTTATTTCTGCCGCTGAGGAAACGAACTTAATACTACCATTGGGGCGATGGCTAGTGATGGAAAGCTGCCGAACTTTAAAGCAATGGCGCGATGCTAAACTATTACCAACTAGTTTTAATCGTTTAGCGATTAATATCAGCGCCGCGCAATTTATGGATCCAAAATTTGAAGAGTTTATTACCGAGGCGATTAGGTACCACAAACTATGCCCTAAGTTACTCGAGCTTGAACTAACGGAGACATTGTTTATGGGCGATAAACATATCATTCGTGAGAAAATGAGCGCTCTAAGTCTACTCGGCTTTACTTTCGCGCTAGATGATTTTGGTACAGGTTACTCGTCACTCAGCTACCTACAGCGACTTCCTATTAACAAACTTAAAATTGATCGTTCATTTGTAATGGACATTCTTGATTCCAAGACCCCCATTAGTATCGTTGACTCTATTATTCAGCTCGGTCAGAACTTAAAGATGGATATTATTGCCGAGGGTGTCGAGACCAATGATCAATGCGCCTACCTTTCAAATCATGGCTGTCATTCCTTTCAAGGCTATTTATTCAGCCGACCACTGACCGAAGAAAATTTTCTCAAATTTATTCGCAACCACAGCTCTCAGCAAGACGTTTAACAAGCCCCCCTCATATCTCTGGCACTGGCATTGCTAAATACACTCTAGGTTAACGAAATAAGCGCTGAACCGTCACGTTTAGATCTTTTTTGCGCCATAACGGTGCGCTAAAACAATAATAATCCCTGTATCAGTTCGAAAATGACAATGGGATTTAGAATTCAAACGGAGTCCAACATGATCGATAAAGTTACCATGACCGAACAAATCATCGCTGCCAAACTGGAAAAAGGCTTAACTTGGGAGAAGATTGGTAAGGATCTTGGCATGTCACCAGTTTGGCTGACATCCGCTTGTTTAGGAATGAACAGTGCCCCGGCAGAAAAGGCCGAAGCCATAACCGAATACCTAGGATTAGGTACAGAAGTTTGCACAGCTCTTAAAGCTTATCCGACCAAGATTTGGGATCAAGCTGTCCCTACAGACCCTTTGGTGTACCGCTTGTACGAAGTCGTTGGCGTATACGGCGAAACATTAAAGGAAGTTATTCAGGAAAAATTCGGCGATGGCATCATGAGCGCCATCGACTTTTCAATGGAAGTTGACAAAATTGAAGATCCGAAAGGCGACCGCGTTTTATTGACGTTGAACGGTAAATTCCTCCCTTATAAGAGCTGGTAGTTCTAGCAAAACTGGATATTAAAATAAGTCGACCATTTGCTCTTTCATCCACATGACTGCTGGATCTCTGGTCGACTTAACATGCCAATATAAATGTATTTCTAACGGCTCCAATGGCAATGGCAATGGCTGAATAATATGCCCAGTCTGAACCTGCATCTGCTCGGCATAGGTGCGCGGCAACGTTAATAATAAATCGGTATTGGCTACCACTTGCACCGCCGCGTAGTAGTTCTGGCAGCGCAAAGTAACCTGCCGAACCTTACCCAATCGCGTTAACGCAAAATCTTCAACACCCTGCCCCTCAGTCCGACTAGACACTAAAATATGACGGCTATTCACATAGTCATCCAGATTTAGCCGATTAGAAGCTAGCGGGTGACCCTGTCGCATAACGACAACCAGCGTTTCACTGCCCAATGCTTGATGACGGATTTGATCAGAGACCGGCAACAATACATCTGCGGCAAAATCGATTTGTCCGCTAGCCAAAGCACTTTCCATATCTTTGCGAGCAACGCGTAAGCTGCGCAATTGCACCTGCGGAGCACTGGTCTGCAAGCGTTGCATTAACTGGGGTAAAGCAGCAGCCTCCATGACATCACGACTCGCCATCGTGAATATACGAGTGGCCAAACGCGGATCAAACGCCAAGCCTTCTGTCAGTGTGGACTCCAAATCCTGAAGCGCAGCTCTTACGCGACCAATAATCGCCTTAGCTAACGGCGTCGGCGCCATGCCTTTACCCGAACGTTCAAACAATGGGTCATTGAAGCGCTCCCGCAATCTAGCAAGGGCATGACTTACCGCGGGTTGGGAAAGGTTCAGCTGTTCACTGGCTCGAGTCAGATTTCCTTCGCGATAAATAGCATCGAAGATAACGAATAGATTCAAATCCACCCGAGATATATTAATATTCTGCATGAAAGCGACCCAAATTCATTTATACAACGAATTCATTATGCCCCTGTTGCTACTCACTTTAAACAAGTTACAAGTTCTCTAACAACAACCTCATGCAATCAAGTTTCGTAGCTCTTCGTTGAGGCGACTTCGTAATTTTTTCCCCATCCCATTGCGTGGAATACTGTTTACGCGAAAGAAATATGTCGGCGTACTTTTGGGATCAAGAGATTCAAGTAGAAAATCACGAAAGACGTCTAAATTAATATTCGTATTTTCGACAATCGCCATTGCTATTCCAACGGTACCATTCGGTAAATCGATAGCAAAACTGGCCGCATCTTTTAGTCCGGTATAAGTTTCGGCTACATTATCTAATTCGTCTGGATTTATTTTCCAACCGCCTAGATTAATAATTTCTGCCGTTCGTCCTGTTAGACTTAATAGCCCCTGCGGCAGTAACCTTCCTCTATCTCCCGGGTAGAACCAGCCATCACGAAAAGATTGACGTGACGCTTCAGCATCATCCTCATAGTCATGAATCATCCCTGCCGATTTAATGCGAATATTGCCTTCGACTCCAAGATCAACGGAATTATCAAGCTCATCGACAATTTGAACCTCAACTCCCGGCTGAACATAAGCAGCGTTGATGACATCGCTTGGCTGAGCGAGTTCTATCATGCCAACACCGCCTACTTCTGTTGATCCATATACACCGTAAAGCTTTCCTGAAAATAAATTATGTACCCTTTTAACTAGTACTCCAGAGATAGAGCTACCTGCCAGCCTAATTTCTCTGATACCCGCGAATAAAGCCTGCTTCGACTGTTTGTAATCGAGGATATTATTTATCTGCAAGGGAGATGCGATGAGAGACACCACATAAAACTCTCGTAACATTCGAAGAAATGTCTCATTACTGGTTGGTAGCAAAACTGCACGTCCAACCTGCATACAATACAGCATGGTCATAAATCCACCGATTGTGGCTAATCCCATTAGATTAATCTCATTACCAGACGCACAAGACCAAATCATATGATTTCGATTGAGGCGCTGATTTAATTGCATTGGCGTAAGGCAAACTATTTTACTAACGCCCGTCGTACCACTCGTTAAGATCATTCTACAAAATGAACTACCGTAATCGTGAGGTGTTGAATTTTCGCGCAATGAGAGTTCCGGCAGATTGGCAAACCAAGCTTGGTCAATATTGATAACCGATCGCTGTTCGCTCAAAACTGCATCTCTATCGGTAATTAGCCAATCAAATTCTAACGTGTCAGGAAGTTTCGTATTTAGGTGGGAACTACAACTTAAGCACCCTCGATGAAACAAGGCAAGGGTGAAAATAAATCCTAGCTTTGGTGTTAGTGCCAAAATAACACGATCGCCAACAGCAATATTTTGCAAGGAAAGCTGCTTTGACACACGCAGACAAAGTTGATGGAGTGAAAAAAACGTCAGACTTTCTACACCATCGCTAAATGCTATTTCATTGGGGGAAATTTTCGCGCGAAATTCCAACAATAAAAACGGATTATATTGGCTCATTTTATAATCAAAAACCTAAAATTAAGTTATAACGCAGTTAAAACATCAATCGACCACCGAACTGCAGACCGCTCATCGGCGTGACCCAATTAACGTCTTCACCACCAATAGTAAAATGCTCCCAAGAAACACGTTTATAACGATAAGAAACATCCAATTCTAATTCTTCTATTACATAAACCAGAATGCCGGCCCCTGCATTAATCGCATGGCCACCGACATTGCCGTCGCGGCTAGTAAAAAAGTCTCCAGTTCCTTCATATTTATAGACGCCTAGCCCAGCGGCTAGATAAGGCCGCACTCGTGCTTGGGTAAATGGAACTATTAAATCGAAATCCCAGCCTGCTAATTCTTCGTCCGAGCCATCAGAGTCGTACTCTAAGTATGTCTTACTGTAACTTATCTCGAAGCGCACTCCTCCTTTACCCACGGCACCTAAGGTCAACTGCGAATTGGTGTGTTCAAAATCTTCTTCAATCTCAATGCCACCATTAATGCGATCGTGTCCTGTGCCGGTACCCATTTGGTAACCGATATACCAATGGTCTTGTCCGGTATAATCAACAGCGTAGACAGATGAGGTAAACAAACAGCCGCAGATCGCGGCGTACAACGAAGCTTTCATAGCATTCCCTTGCGCTAGACATAAAGCGCTATTATGGGCAGCCAAGCTATTGCTGGCAAATGCTTGTTACTGACATTAAAAGATAGCAATAACTACTAGGCACAAAAAAACCCGCACTGCATAACAGGGCGGGCTTTAATCGTAAAAAATCGGTTCGCTTAACGCTTACCCAGTTTCTCACGAATTTGCTGGATAGCACGCAGTTGACCTGCAGCAATCGCCAGCTGAGACATAGCGCGTGAGTAATCAAAGTCGCCGCCTTGATTTTCCATCGCTTGCTCTGCATGTTTCTTCGCTTCCAGAGCGGCTGCTTCATCCAGATCGTCTGCACGAACCGCAGTATCGGCAAGCACGGTGACTGAATTGGGCTGCACTTCTAGAAAACCACCAGAGACGTAAACAATCTCTTCTTCACCGTTTTGTTTAACAATACGGACTGGACCTGGCTGTAACGGAGTGATCAAAGCGGCGTGGCCTGGTTCAATACCAAGGTCACCCAAAATGCCTGATGCTACTACGCGCTCAACTTGGCCAGAGAAAAGATTCTCTTCGGCGCTGACGATATCGCAGTGGACGGTAATCGCCATAATCTAATCCTCTGATCAGAGGAGGCTGGCACCGGACAACTCACTCGGTGCCTGCCCGCCCATTACATTTTACCGGCTTTCTCGACGGCTTCGTCGATAGTACCAACCATGTAGAACGCTTGTTCTGGAAGGCTATCATAGTCACCGTTCAGGATTCCCTGGAAACCACGGATGGTTTCTTTCAGAGATACGTACTTACCAGGCGCACCTGTGAAGATCTCTGCCACGTGGAATGGCTGAGACAGGAAACGCTCGATCTTACGTGCACGAGATACCAGCAGCTTATCTTCGTCAGACAGTTCGTCCATACCCAGAATCGCAATGATGTCTTTCAGTTCTTTATAGCGCTGAAGAACACCCTGAACACCACGAGCTACGTTGTAGTGTTCGTTACCGATAACCAGTGGATCCAACTGACGTGAAGTACTGTCTAGTGGATCGATCGCTGGGTAGATACCCTTAGAAGCGATGTCACGAGACAAAGATACTGTTGAGTCCAAGTGAGCGAAGGTAGTCGCTGGGCTTGGGTCAGTCATGTCATCCGCAGGTACGTATACCGCTTGGATAGACGTGATCGAACCAGTCTTAGTAGAAGTGATACGCTCTTGAAGAACACCCATCTCTTCTGCCAAAGTTGGCTGGTAACCTACCGCTGAAGGCATACGGCCTAACAGTGCAGATACTTCCGTTCCCGCCAAGGTGTAACGGTAGATGTTGTCAACGAACAACAGTACGTCTTTACCTTCGTCACGGAATTTCTCAGCCATCGTCAGACCAGTCAATGCAACGCGCAAACGGTTACCCGGCGGCTCATTCATCTGACCGTAAACCATTGCTACTTTTGATTTAGCTTTGTCGTCTAGGTTTACAACACCAGACTCTGCCATTTCGTAGTAGAAATCGTTACCTTCACGAGTACGCTCACCAACACCGGCGAATACAGACAAACCTGAGTGTGCCTTAGCGATGTTGTTGATCAATTCCATCATGTTTACAGTTTTACCAACACCAGCACCACCGAACAGACCTACTTTACCACCCTTAGCGAATGGGCAAACCAAGTCGATTACTTTGATACCAGTTTCTAGCAAATCTGTAGAATTTGCTTGCTCGTCAAATGCTGGTGCCTTGCGGTGAATAGAAGCAACTTCTTTCTCACCGATAGGGCCACATTCGTCGATAGGGCGACCAAGAACGTCCATGATACGACCCAGTGTTTCGATACCCACAGGTACAGAAATAGGACCGTTCGTGTTTGTTACTTGAAGCCCACGCTTCAGACCTTCTGTCGAGCCCATCGCAATAGTACGAACTACGCCATCGCCCAGCTGTTGCTGAACTTCGAGGGTGGTTTCTGTACCATCAACAGTAAGGGCGTCGTAGACCTTAGGTACCACATCACGCGGAAATTCCACGTCGATTACGGCACCGATGATCTGTACGATACATCCGCTCATATTCGGTTCCTCTTAATCTAAAAACCTTCGTTACTGGGCTTATACAGCCGCAGCACCGCTGACGATTTCTGAAATTTCCTGGGTAATAGCTGCCTGGCGAGCTTTGTTATACAACAACTGCAGCTCTTTGATCATGTCACCGGCGTTATCGGTGGCATTCTTCATTGCCAACATACGTGCAGCCTGCTCACAGGCATTATTCTCAACTACACCCTGGTACACCTGAGATTCTACGTAGCGTACTAATAGACCTTCTAAGATCTCTTTAGCATCTGGCTCGTAAATGTAATCCCAATGATGCTTCAGTGCGTCATCTTTTTCTGCCTTAAGGGGCAATAACTGCACCGCTTGAGGCGATTGGGTCATCGTGTTCACAAAACGGTTATGCATGATGAATAGGCGATCGATTCGACCACTGTCGAATGCCTCCAACATCACTTTTACCGCTCCGATCAGGCTGGCCAGTTCTGGAGCATCACCTAGGTGAGACTTAGAAGCGACCACGTTGCCACCAAAGTTAGCGAAGAACAAATTAGCCTTAGAACCGATTGAACAATAATCGACTTCTACGCCTTTGCTTTTCCAATCTTTAGCATTCTGTGCCAATTGCTTAAACAAGTTGTTGTTTAAGCCACCACACAGGCCACGGTCGGAAGACACCACGATATAACCAACTCGCTTGATTTCGCGGTCTTGCAGATAACGGTGACGATATTCAGACGTCGCATTCGCCAAATGGCCAACCACGTTACGGATTTTATCCGCATATGGACGGCTTTGTTCCATGCGCATCTGAGCACGACGCATCTTACTTACAGCAACTTTTTCCATTGCTGAGGTAATTTTCTGCGTGCTCTTCACACTCGAAATCTGACCTTTAATTTCTTTACCGACTGCCATACTTAAGCTGCCTTCTCATTGAGTGAATCCTGCTGACGGCTTATCACCGTCAGCGTTGGACTTACCAGGTCTGAGTGTTCTTGAATGCTTCAATACACTCTTTTAGACCAGCTGCGATCTCGTCATTGTAATTGCCTTTATCACCGATGCTCGCCATCAGTGAAGCGTATTCACTGTTAGCAAAGCTCAGCAGGGCAGCTTCAAATGCAAGAATCTTAGCCACTTCAACGTCGTTCAGGTAGCCTTCGTTGACAGCAAAAATTACCAAGCCCATTTCAGCAGCTGACATTGGTGCGTATTGACCTTGCTTCATCAGCTCGGTAACAGCGCGACCATGTTCTAACTGCTTACGGGTAGCTTCGTCTAAGTCAGATGCGAACTGAGCGAAAGCCGCCAATTCACGATACTGAGCTAGAGCCATACGGATACCACCGCCAAGCTTCTTGATGATCTTAGTCTGAGCAGCACCACCTACACGAGATACCGAAATACCCGCGTTCATTGCTGGGCGAATACCCGCGTTGAATAGGTTGGTTTCTAAGAAGATCTGACCGTCAGTAATGGAGATCACGTTAGTCGGTACGAAAGCCGATACGTCACCACCTTGGGTTTCAATGATAGGTAAAGCAGTCAAAGAACCAGTTTTGCCTGTCACTGCACCGTTAGTCATTTGCTCTACATAAGTCGGGTTTACGCGACATGCGCGCTCCAACAAACGTGAGTGCAAGTAGAATACGTCACCTGGGTATGCTTCACGACCTGGAGGACGCTTCAACAATAGGGAAATCTGACGATATGCCCATGCTTGTTTAGTCAAATCATCATAGATGATCAGAGCGTCTTCACCGCGGTCTAGGAAGTATTCACCCATCGCACAACCAGAATACGGAGCCAAGAACTGCATTGCTGCAGGATCAGCCGCGCCAGCTGCGACGATGATGGTGTGATCCATCGCGCCGTGTTCTTCAAGCTTACGTACCACGTTGGCGATAGAAGATTGCTTCTGGCCAATGGCGACGTAAATACATTTAATACCAGTGCCTTTCTGGTTGATGATGGCATCGATCGCCATCGCAGTTTTACCAGTCTGACGGTCACCAATGATCAACTCACGCTGACCACGGCCTACCGGCACCATGGAGTCTACTGACTTATAACCAGTTGGTAATGGTTGATCAACGGATTGACGTGCAATAACGCCGGGCGCTACGCGCTCAACAGGTGCAGTCAATGTCGTTTCAATCGGACCTTTACCGTCGATTGGGTTACCCAGAGTGTCGACAACGCGACCCAATAGAGCTTCGCCAACCGGCACTTCAAGAATGCGGCCAGTACATTTGGCAGTTTGGCCTTCGGCCAAACCTTTGTAATCACCTAAAATCACTGAACCTACTGAGTCACGCTCAAGGTTCATTGCTAGGCCGTATACGCCGCCTTCAAATTCAATCATCTCACCGTACATAGCGTCGGCAAGACCATGGATACGAACGATACCGTCGGATACTGATACGACGGTGCCCTCATTCTGGGCCTGTGAAGTCACATCGAGATTTTCGATGCGTTTTTTGATGACTTCACTGATCTCGGATGGATTCAGTTGCTGCATGCATCGTCCCTCAAACTAGGATTTCATCGCTTCGGCTAATTTGGACAGCTTGCCCTTTACGGAGCCATCAATTACCAAGTCCCCGGCACGTATGATCGCGCCACCAACGAGAGTCTCGTCGATTTCACTTGTCATACGTACATCACACTGCAGTCTCGCTTTAAGCGACTGCGTCAGCTTTTCCGCCTGCTCGCTCGTCAGTTCGAACGCCGATGTGACGACTACGTCTACGGTGTTCTGTAACTGAGCTTTCATCTCTTCATAAAGAGCGGCGATTTCAGGCAATAAAGCCAAACGCTTGTTCTCAGAAAGGACTGCTACCAGGTTTTTGGCTGCTTCATTCAGCTTGTCGCCACATACGTCAATAAGCGCTTGTGCTTGCTGTTTTGACGTTAGAGAAGGGTGCCCTGTTACCTTCAGCATACCGGCATCAGCCGATACTGCAGACAACAATGCAAGGTCTTCCGACCATGCATCTAGAGCTTTCTTCTCACTTGCTTCAGCAAACACCGCTTTGGCGTATGGCCGAGCGAGAGTTGTTAATTCAGCCATGTAAACCTCGCTTAAAGCTCGTCAGCTAATTTGTTCAACAGCTCGTTTTGAGCTGAAGCGTCGACTGACTTGCCAAGAATTTTAGCTGCGCCAGCTACTGCTAGCTCAGATACCTGCTTACGCAGTACTTCTTTAGCGCGGTTCACTTCTTGCTCAACTTCAGCTTGAGCACCAGCTAGCAAACGATCCCCTTCGCTACGAGCCGCTTCTTTGGCTTCGTCGACGATTTGGTTAGCACGCTTGTTAGCTAACTCGATGATTTCAGCTGCTTTTTCCTTGCTTTCACGGATTTGGGCAACGGCTTTTTCTTGAGCCAGTTCCAAGTCACGTGCAGCGCGGTTTGCTGCGTCTAGACCATCGGCAATTTTCTTTTCGCGTTCCTGCATCGCATTGAGCAGGTGAGGCCACACAAACTTCATGCAAAACAGCACGAAGATCGCGAAAGTAATGATCTGGCCGATCAGAGTCGCGTTTATGTTCACGCCAGAGCCCTCATGTTCGTTGATTAAGGAAGTTCGTTGTTACCAAAGAACCCTTAGGCAGCAAACATCAGGTACAAGCCCAGACCAACACCGATCATTGGAACTGCGTCCAATAGACCTGCGATCAGGAACATTTTACCTTGTAACATTGGACCTAGTTCAGGTTGACGCGCAGTGCCTTCAAGCAGACGACCACCCAACAGACCAAAACCGATTGCAGTACCTAGGGCACCAAGACCGATCATCAGAGCTGCAGCCAGGAATACCAGACCTTGTTCCATAATTATCTCCAAATAGAAGTTAAGTTAGTTAAAGTTAAGGGTTAAAAATTAATGATCTTCGTGCGCCATGCTCAAATACACGATGGTTAACATCATGAAAATGAACGCTTGCAGTGTGATCACTAGAATATGGAATACCGCCCAAGCCCATTGCAGGACACCACCAAGTAATGCCATGCCAACGCCAGCGGAGAACATTAATGCGATCAAGATGAAGATCATCTCACCTGCATACATGTTACCGAAAAGACGAAGCGCCAAAGAGATAGGCTTGGCCAGCAACGCAATCGACTCCAGGAAGAAGTTCACAGGAATAAATAGCGCTTGAACGATAGGGTTTTTCGCATTGAATGGATGCAGGGTCAATTCACCTACGAAGCCACCAATACCTTTGATTTTGATCGAGTAGAAGATCATCAAAGCAAATACAAATAGCGACATGCCCAACGTCACGTTCACGTCGGTAGACGGTACAACCTTCATGTAATGCACACCGAAGGCACCGAAAATAGAAGGTAATACGTCAACTGGGATCAAATCCATGAAGTTCATCATGAAAACCCAAGTAAATACGGTCAGAGAAAGAGGAGCTACGACTTTATTTGCGCCGTGGAAGCCTTCTTTAACAGTGTTGTCGATAAATTCAACAACCATCTCGATAAAGTTCTGGAAGCCAGTCGGAACACCCGTGGTGGCGTTACGCGCTGCGCGCCAGAACAAAAACATAATCAAGGCGCCCAAACCAAAAGACCAACCCAGTGAGTCAACGTGAACGGCATTGAAACCCATTGCAGCAGCTTCTTCGCCGCCATGAGCCATAGTCCAAGTTGAACTGGTTAGTTCAGTGGTCGTGCCATCTTCATTATGACGAACGTAGCCTGCTGGCAATTTGCCGTAGGTTAAGTTGGTCAAATGGTGCGAGATATACTCTTGGGAGTTACCAGCCATTTTCCACTCTCAATTCAAAGGTTTATAAATTGGCGATCTTTGCTGAAGCTACGTGCCCCAGCTGCACTGTTATAAAGCCTGCAAACAGTGCCAGAACATTCAAAGGCTCGACGCGTTGAAAAATTACCGCAAAACTCAACGCTGTCAGCACAAACTTCCAGGATTCCCCCTGGTAAAACGACTGCACAACCTGCACAGTGGATCTTGCTCCGCTGTAGCGGAATGCTCGCCATACGAAGTACGCATTGGGCAGGGCGCATGTTAACCCTCCTAATAGCGCCGAGTAGGCAGCGACATCGCTATACAACCAAGCCAACGAAGCAGAAAGAACGGTCAGAATCAGTTGTAACAACACAATTCTATAAACCGGTGGACGTGGTATCGATGACAACCTGTGCTCCACGTTTTAGTCAGATTTCTGCAACACCCAGTTTCAGGGCGCGGTGATTATATTGGCAAGGCCTGTCGGCTTCAACCGCTGTGGCGCTTTATCGCGCAATAAATGCGTATTTGAGTAGAAAAGGCAGGAATGAAGCGCAGATACCGAGCATTCACTCGATATTTCCGAGGCTTAGAGAAGGATTTTTGGATGTTTTGTCTGCAACTCGGGTCTATTTCTAAGGACGAGGATTAATCGTGACCATAGGAGGAGCTACCGGAGGGGCGGGAGCTGCCGCAGGAGCAGGAACATTATTCAACTCTCGCGGTGTCGACGCCTGATCTAATTGATTGCGCTCTATCGTAGCAGCAGTTGTCGGCTCTTTATTATCGTCAATCACAACTTCCGTATGGCTATCGAGCCGTATCTCCGTTAGTTCGTCATCAGGCACTAGCTGCATAAAGCGTTTGTCAGCGAAAACGCTGGCGCTTAACGCTGAAGCTAATAGTAAAAGGAACAAAGAACGCATAACTTCGGCCTCGCAAGTTACTGAACTATCAGTCTGGATCAGTCGGCAGCGAAATGCGCGACTTAATAACCTTAATAATAGTCAGGATTGAGTAAGGTGGAGGCGAAACGAGTCAAATATGACAGAAAGAGGGGGATAGCTTCATGAAAGACATGAAACTATCGTTAACAACAGGAAGGAAAATATCGATCAGGCGTAAGAATACTGGCTTACTTAATGTGCTCAAGAATGCCATCAAGCTCATCTAAATTGGTGTAACTAATCACCAATTTCCCTTTACCCTTAGCGGTGTGCTGAATCGCAACCTTGGCCCCCAATCGATCCCCTAACATACGTTCTAGACGCTGCACATCCGGATTTGGTTTTTCAGTTGGCTTACTCTCGGTATTGGCACCGGATTGAATGTGGCGAACCAAAGCTTCAGTCTGGCGCACCGTTAAAGCACGACTAACCACCTGCACACCAGCATCGCTTTGCGCTTGCCCATCAAGGCCGAGCAGAGCGCGAGCATGACCCATTTCGATATCGCCATGCTCCAGCAAGCGCTTTACGTCTTCATTTAGATTCATTAAGCGTAACAAGTTAGCCACGGTCGCACGGTTCTTACCTACGGCTTCCGCTACTTCCATTTGCGTCAGCTCAAATTCGTGCTGCAAACGGTGCAACGCCATAGCCTCTTCCATAGGATTGAGGTTTTCGCGCTGAATGTTCTCAATGAGAGCCATCGCAATGGCAGCAGAATCCGGCACATCGCGAACCAATGCAGGCACGCGATCCATACCGGCTAACTGGCAAGCACGCCAGCGACGCTCACCCGCAATGATCTCGAAACGATCATCTTGGCCAGGTAATGGACGTACAACAATCGGTTGCATTAAACCTTGAGCACGAATAGACGCCGCTAATTCTTCTAGCGCTTCTGGCTGAATATCTTGGCGCGGCTGATAACGGCCGGGCTGCACAAACTCGATGGGTAAATGACGCAACTCACCTTCGGGTAGCTTTACCGGCTGGCTTTCTTCGCCCTCGGCCAACGGCTCAGTCGGAACCGCTGCAGCGCGCGAACTGGCCAAAAGGGCATCGAGGCCGCGCCCTAAGCCGCGTTTACGTTTTGTCGTCGTCATGCGTATTACCTAATCCTTTCTTTGCCGCTCAAACGGAGGCGGCAGCTGTCTTCTGTGCCGCTTTAGTGCGGCGATTCATTTCTCCGGCCAAGGCCAAATATGCCATCGCGCCGCGAGAGGTTTTATCGTATTTCAATGCTGGCAAACCAAAGCTTGGCGCTTCCGCCAAACGGACATTACGCGGTATCACCGTGCTGTAAACTCGATCGCCAAAGTGTTCGGTCAATTGGTTAGATACATCAACCGTAAGGCTATTACGCGGGTCATACATAGTGCGCACTAAGCCTTCAATTTGCAGAGCAGTATTCGGCCCTGATTGAATTGACTCAATCGTTTGCATCAAGGCGCTCAAGCCTTCCAGTGCGTAGTATTCACACTGCATTGGAATCAAAACACCGTGCGCTGCAACTAATGCATTCACAGTTAGCATATTGAGTGAGGGCGGGCAGTCGATCAGGATGTAGTCGTAATCAGGGCGAACTTCAGCTAAAGCTTCGCGTAAACGCTGCTCACGACGCGGTAACTCCATCAGTTCGACTTCAGCTGCGGTAAGGTCACCGTTAGACGGTAAAACATCAAAGCCACCTTCTTCACTGTGCTGCATTGCTTCAGCGGTACGACAGCGCCCCGTTAAAACGTCATACAGCGAGCGTTCTAGGTCATGCTTATCGACGCCGCTCCCCATCGTCGCGTTGCCTTGCGGATCAAGATCGATCAACAACACTCGACGCTTGGTCGCAACCAAAGACGCAGCCAAGTTTACCGCGGTCGTGGTTTTACCCACTCCGCCTTTCTGATTCGCGATAGCAATTATTTTACTCACAGATCAGCTTTCCTTTTACTTGGCTGGACGTTGTTAAGTGGACCGTTAAACATTGGCGGTAGGAATCAAACGCATAATGTGGCGCTCGCCCTCCACCCCGGGAATCTGTAATTCAAAACTCTCGGTTACTGCAAATTCACCACGCAAGTCATCGATTTCTTGCTGTGGATATTGGCCTTTCATTGCCAGAAAGTGCCCATGTTCAGCCCGTAAATGCTTACACCAAAAGGTCATATCCGCTAATGAAGCAAATGCGCGGCTGACAATAATATCGAAAGGCTCCGAGGGATGATATGCCTCAACTCGATCGTTCACTATGGTGACATTCTTTAAACCTAAATGTGTCACCGCTTGAAACAAAAATCGCGTCTTTTTGCCGTTACTGTCTAGCAAGGTAAAGGCGATATCCGGATTCATAATGGCCAAAATAATGCCCGGCAAACCAGGACCAGTGCCCACATCAATAACCCGCTGAGCACCCAACACATAAGGATTGACGGCAAGACTATCGAGTAAATGTAAGTTCACCATATCCTTGGGATCGCGAATCGCCGTCAGGTTATAAGCCTTGTTCCACTTTTGTAGCAGCGCTAAATATTCTTGCAGTGCGTACAATTGCTCTTCACTGAGAGCGATACCCATAGCGTCAGCGCCTTGGGTGATATTCGTGGCATAGGATTTAGTCGATGTGCTCATGGGATCTATCGTTTGGTTGTCGAGCGGCGCAGTTTATCACAAATCGCCACTAGCACCGCTCCTCGGTTCGCTGTACAGAACAGTCTTAACCAAAGCCATATCGTGATCTAACAAACGTCACCCTCTATACTGCACGCACTTTTTACTAAGACACCATTATGAATCCAATGACTGCGCCCAAATCTGCCCTAGTTCCATTACTCGCAGCTGCTATTGCCTTAGTCGTGGTGCACGGCTTTGGGCGCTTTATTTATACCCCGCTGATCCCACTGTTTGTGCAGGATGGCATTCTGACCTTGGCCCAAGCCGCTCAACTTGCCACTTGGAATTACGTCGGCTATCTAACTGGCGCCATGCTGGCCTTATTCAGCTATCAACGCGGGCTAGGCAAGATGGCGCTGACTCTAGCGCTTATTGGCAACGCCGTTATTACCTTTGGCCAAATATTTTCCGCTCAATATGAATCACTAGCCCTGCTGCGCTTACTGAATGGCATCTCCAATGGCGTGGTGTTCGTATTAGCGCCCGCGTTAGTGCTGGAGTGGCTCGTCGCCAACAATAAGGCCCACCTTAGCGGGCTAATGTATTTAGGCGTTGGCGTTGGTTTGCTCAGCAGCAATGCTATTGTCGATGCCACCGAAATTTGGCTTACAGGCAATCAACGTTGGTTCCCTGCCGCGCTTATTTCAATGCCATTAGCATTGTGGAGTGCGTGGTACTTATCACATTTATCAAAAGGTACGCCGGCGCAAAGCCGCGACGACAACACCCCACTGTGGGATCGGGCAAGTACCCCGCTATTTCTCGCCTATACGGGTGCAGGCCTCGGCTATATTTTGCCCATGACGTTTTTACCCGCCGTCGCCCATGATTGGAATTTACAGCTCAACCCAAGTGCTTGGCTCCTTGTTGCCATCGCCTCAATTCCATCCACTATTATTTGGAATTCACTCGGCACTCGCCTTGGCGATCGTAATGCGTTAATCATCAATTATGCCGTGCAAGCGCTCGCCGTCGCCGCGATTCTCGTCATGCCTGAAGCAGCACTAGGTTTATGGATATGCGCTATCTTTATGGGCGGTAGCTTCCTTGGTGCAGTATTCCTGACCCAACGCCTCGCAAGAACCCTGCACCCGCATCAAGGACCGCGATTAAGCGCAGCTTTAATCGCACTCTATGGAGTCGCGCAGTTAGTCGGACCAATTTTGGCCGAAGTGGGCATCAATATGGGCGCGACACTGGCGGCAACCTTTATTTGGGGCTTAGGCGCTTGTATCTGGGGAATGGTTTTGATGTTCTGGGTGCCAACCCAGCGGACACACTAGTCCGCACTCTATTTCTTAAACGGTATCCTTATATAAATCAGCCTTTAAGCTTCGTTTAAGTAAGTGCCCGTTATTCTGCAAACCTACAGCAGAATTACTGGAGCGCGCATTGTGAACAATCCCATAGCAAACAACCCAACCGTTAAAGTTTGGGACCCTTTGGTCCGTATCTTTCACTGGTCGTTGGTTTTCTTTTTCTTTCTCGCGTATTTCACCGAAGACGATTTTGAAACCATTCACACCTGGTCGGGCTATACCGTGGCAGCTCTGATCGGCTTCCGTATTGTTTGGGGGCTAATCGGCACTCATCATGCGCGGTTCGGCGATTTCGTTGCGTCGCCAAGTACCATTTGGCGCTATGTCGTTGCCATCCCCGCAGGTAAAGCAAAACGCTACATCGGTCATAACCCTGCCGGTGGCGCTATGGTCATCGCCCTGATTCTGTCCTTGGCAGGCACGACCCTTTTTGGCATGGCGCTGTACGGAGCCGATGAACAAGCAGGGCCGTTAGCAGGCACTTGGATCGCAACATTCGACGAACACACGCTGAAAGAAATCCATGAATTCTTCGCCAACTTCACCTTAGCCTTGGTCGGCTTACACGTTGCAGGTGTGATTTTTAGTAGCTTTCATCATCGCGAAAACTTGCCCCGCTCTATGGTGACTGGCCGCAAAGAATCCCGCGCTGATGATGTAAATACCTCACGTAAAAACAGCTGAGACAAACCTAATGAAATCCATCACTCAGATCATTGCACTCGTCGGGCTAATGCTTAGCCCACTCGCAAGTCATTACGTACTAGCGGATGCGACAACGCAATTGCAAACACTCGCGGCAACGGGTTCCGGCCCCTTCAGTGCCAGCGCTGGAGAAGCATTTTGGAATCAATCCTTTTCCAATGGTGGCGAACAGCGCAGTTGCACCACGTGCCACGGCAAAGACCCTGCACAATCAGGCAAACACCAAAAAACCGGCCGAAGCATTGCTCCTATGGCGGTGAGTGCGAACCCAGAACGCTTCGCTGATCGCACCAAAACCGAAAAGTGGTTCTTACGCAACTGCAAATGGACGCTAGGACGAGAATGCACTGCCCAAGAAAAAGGCGATGTCATCACTTGGCTAAATCAGTATTAATCGAGAGAGAACAATGAAACCAATACTTAACACTCTGCGCTATACCACCGGTATCTTGATGCTCGGCGGTGCTTTAACCCTAGGGCTGTATGGACTCAGTTCAATCAATAACCTTTCGTTTGCGGATGAAGACGATGATGACCACGAACGCAGTAATCGCTACAGCGAAACAAGCGAGAAAAGTTATGACCAAGAGGGCAGTTACAAAAAGGAGAGAAGCAGTAAAAATATAGAACCGACGCCAACGCCAGGTACGACGACTGCTGACGCCGCAGCTTATAAAGCGGAATGCGGCAGCTGTCACGCTGCCTATCCAGCACACTTCCTCCCAGCTCGTAGTTGGCACGCCATAATGACAACGCTGGATGATCACTATGGAGACGATGCCACCGTGAGTGATACAGCTCAGGCAAACATTTTGGCGTATCTCAGCGCTCATAGCGCCAGTAACCATAGCCGTATGATGGCCAGTATTCGCGACAGTGTAACTCCCATGCGCATTACAGAACTGCCATACTACAAGCGCAAACACCGCGAAGTACCAGAGCGTTTAGTACAAGGTAACCCAGAAGTTAGATCGTTCAGTCAGTGTGATAGCTGCCACAAAAACGCCGCAAAAGGAAAATTCGATGAAGACAACGTGGTTATTCCTGGCTATGGCCGTTGGGACGATTAATCCCGCATTTGCAGAAAAGCACCCAAACGCGGCACAGGTCAGGGCATGGGTAGAGCAGGGCGAGATACTATCACTTGAATCTATCCTGCAACTTACCCCGCTCGGTGGCGAACTTCTGGATGCCGAAGTCGAATGGGAAAAAGGCATGCTAACGTACGAGTTAAAGTGGCTGGATGCACAAGGACAAAGGCACGAAGCTTATGTCGATGCGCGTACCGGAAAAGTTATTAAAGTTGAGTCCGAGAACGATTGAGGCCAGCCAAACGTGAAGCTCCTGCTAATTGAAGATGACACACAACTGACCGATTCCTTGCAGCCCATACTGCGCCAAGCCGGCTATGCCGTCGAGATTGCGCACGATGGCATCGAAGGTGAATTTCTTGGTAATGAGCTACAGCCTGATCTCATTGTGTTAGACCTAGGCTTGCCAAATCGAGGTGGTTTGGAAGTGCTCACTAACTGGCGAGCGTCAGGAAATAAAACGCCAGTTCTAATTTTAACCGCCCGCGATTCTTGGCACGAACGTGTGCAAGGGCTAAAAGCCGGTGCCGATGATTACCTCGGCAAACCCTTTCACAGCCAAGAATTACTGGCGCGCTTAGAAGCCATCAATCGTCGCCAAGTCGGTCAAGCCAGCAATCAACTGAGTTGGCGTGGAGTGAGTTTAGATTCCGAACGTCAACACGCAACCACCAACGATGGCCGTGTTATCGAACTCACCGGTATTGAGTTTCGTTTGCTACGCTACTTGATGCAGCATCCCAATGACGTGCACTCGAAAACCCGCCTAAGCGAACATGTCTACGAAGAAGACCAGTTAAAAGACAGCAACGTGATGGAGGTTTACATCAATCGGCTGCGCCAATATTTTGGTAAAGACTTTATCGAAACGCGCCGTGGCCAAGGCTATCAGCTAGCACCTGAGTTAACGCCATGATTTCGTTACAGCAGCAGCTAAGACGCCAATGGCTGATCACTATTTTGCTCATCATGCTGCCGCTACTGTTATTAGCCGATTTCGGCGTGCGTCAGCTCGTCACCGATACCGTCATGAGCCGCTTACAGCATGATGCCGACAGTCTTATCGCGGCATTAAGCCACAATGAGAATGGAGAATGGCAACTCGACGACAGCCATCTCGGTACCTTGTATCAACGCGTGTATTCCGGCCACTATTTTGCCATTCGCGATGAGCACGGCACGGATTTGCGTAGCCGCTCGCTCTGGGACAAACAAGCGCCCGTTATTACCCTCACTTTTGGTGAACAACAAAAGTGGCAACAACTTGGTATTCAAGGCGATCAGCTCGCCGAACAATGGCTCAATTGGGCCAAAGGTGTGAGGGTACAAAATCACGATTTCACTGTCTGGGTAGCCGAAGATATCACCCCGCTCAAAAGCGAGCTTAATCGCTATCGCCTTGCCGCCATCGCTCTACTGGCGATTGCCTTAGTGACTTTAATGCTGATTCAACGTTATCAATTAAGCCGAGCCTTTGCGCGTCTAGAGCCATTGAAACAGCAACTACGCGAGCTGCGCTTTGGTGAAAGAGATGACTTAAACGCCGCTTCTGGATTGTACCCACAAGAGGTGCAACCACTGGCCGAAGAAATCGACCGCTTGCTCAGCCTGCTACAGCAACGCGTAGGTCGTTCGCGCAATGCCTTGGGTAATCTTGCCCACGAAATGAAGCGACCACTGCAACAACTGCAACTTCTGGCCGAACAACTGGATGCTTCGCATCAAATCGAGCAACGCGACGCACTATCACGCCTAAGTCGATTAGTAGAGCGCGAGCTAAAACGTGCGCGTATTGTTGGAATGTCATCCCCCGGACGCCAGCTCAAACTGGCCGAAGATCTACCACCATTGCTGCAAATACTTGGGCAACTGTATCCACAGGCGCGAATACATGCGGCCTACGACCAAGATGCCGTGCTACCGCAAGATCATGACGACCTACTCGAACTACTCGGCAATTTACTCGACAACGCCTGCAAATACGCCGGTGGAGAGATCCAGCTCAGTATCGAAGCGTATCAACACCAAGACCAAGACGACCAAGCCGGTTGGCGAATACAAGTACGCGACCAAGGGCCGGGCATTGAACCGAATCAATGTAAGCACTTACTACAGCGCGGAATCCGTCTGGACGAGCACAGCGCTCAAGGCGATGGGCTTGGTTTAGCCATCGTCAGCGATATTGTCGACAGTTACGGAGGCGAGTTAACGCTGAGTCATAATCAGCCTCACGGCTTGTGCGTAAGCGTATGGTTACCAATACAGGAGGCGAGAATCTCATGATTACAAAATCCATTTCGAATATTGAGAATAAATACACACGTAGATAGGGTGAATGGCTACAAGCAGGAGGAACTGCCCCACTCTCAGCAAGCGGCCGATTTTCTGAATGTCTCCCGCCCATATCTCATCAGCAATATTCTCGATGCCGGAGCGCTGCCGTTTCATATGGCCGGCAACCGTCGTAAGCTGTATTTCAAAGACGTAATGGCCTATAAAGACAATCAGCAGCAGCAAAGCAAACGAGCAATGCAGGCGCTTGCGGACCTGTCACAGGATCTAGGTTTGATGGATTGAGCATTCAACAATTCAGCCGAGTTAACCCAAGCGTTTGCTAGTCTTCAGCTTTAGGATCAGCCTCGGATTTTGAAGACTGCGCTGGCACAACCCTTTGTATTTCTTTCCAGACATCCGATTCAATGCCCTCGTTAATATCAGTGCCTAGCTCCTTCTCAATAATTTGCTTCAGGTCTGCCAGCTTAGACGCATACTTAGTATTAAATTCTACGATAATATTAGGATCATTCTTAAACCGCATACCCACAATAATCAAAAAGGTACGAGCCGCCTGTTTGATAACTTTTTTATCGTCTTTATCGTCTTTATCGTCTTTATCGTCTTCATCAAAAATATGTGATGCACTTTTGATTGCAGGAAGTAAATTAATAAATTCGTACTGAAGTTCATATGTGCCGGGATGATTATCCCTAAAATTTAAGGCCATGCGTACTGCTAAGCTCTGAGTCATAAACTCCTCAACAATATTCTTAACTATGCCAGAAAAATGATTTTCTTTTCCGTAGACAACCAGAAACCAAAGCATCCGCATTAAAAATGAATATTGTTTTTTTCTATCAAGCTCAATAAAGGCAGATTTCAATGATGCCTCAAAAGCATTGGCATGATCCTTACCACCATTTTCGTCAAAATTCATAACCGAATAACAAAGCAGGAAGATGGAATGGAATATTCCAATACGCATTGAAGCGTATTCAAAGTCAGCAAGCACAATTACATTATAGGTAAACTGATGCAGTTCCTTTACCGATTCGAAATAATGACACGTCATGGCCTTAACAAGACTCTCGAATATCACTCGATTGTTTTGGCCAAAATTTAAAGCTGACTTAATTGCCTCAGTGTTTAGTACGTAAGCGCTCAAACAACCCCATCTAAAACCCACGCCGAAATCCCTCTAAACTGTCTTCAAATTATTTAACGAGACAGCTCATGACCAAATCGGAACAATGGCAACAACACCTTAATCTCTGGCACGA